>JAEEGH010009852.1_pt1 | contig 22097 bp, 10 predicted proteins | sample 9134181 | NCBI WGS metagenome assembly JAEEGH01 (sample SAMN16246544, study PRJNA631951) | gut metagenome | biome: gut microbiome; feature: rumen; material: DP-attached | host: Bos | place: Iran: Karaj | collected 2018-10
GGCATCACCCGATGGCAACTACGGAGAGGGGTTGCGCTCGTTATGGCACTTAAGCCGACACCTCACGGCACGAGCTGACGACAACCATGCAGCACCTCCACACAGGCCCCGAAGGGAGTTGGCATCTCTGCCGCCGTCCTGTGCAGTTCAAGCCCGGGTAAGGTTCCTCGCGTATCATCGAATTAAACCACATGTTCCTCCGCTTGTGCGGGCCCCCGTCAATTCCTTTGAGTTTCACCGTTGCCGGCGTACTCCCCAGGTGGGATGCTTAATGCTTTCGCTTGGCCGCTTACCACAAATGGCAAACAGCGGGCATCCATCGTTTACCGTGCGGACTACCAGGGTATCTAATCCTGTTCGATACCCGCACTTTCGAGCATGAGCGTCAGTAAAACTGCTGTCAGCTGCCTTCGCAATCGGAGTTCTTCGTGATATCTAAGCATTTCACCGCTACACCACGAATTCCGCCGACATTCCGTCTACTCAAGCCTAACAGTTCGCGACGCAATTCAGACGTTGAGCGCCTACATTTCACGTCACGCTTAAAAGGCCGCCTGCGCTCCCTTTAAACCCAATAAATCCGGATAACGCCCGGACCTTCCGTATTACCGCGGCTGCTGGCACGGAATTAGCCGGTCCTTATTCATGCGGTACCTACAAAACGGCACACGTGCCGCACTTTATCCCCGCATAAAAGCAGTTTACAACCCATAGGGCCGTCGTCCTGCACGCTACTTGGCTGGTTCAGGCTCGCGCCCATTGACCAATATTCCTCACTGCTGCCTCCCGTAGGAGTCTGGTCCGTGTCTCAGTACCAGTGTGGGGGACCTTCCTCTCAGAACCCCTAAGGATCGTCGGCGCGGTGGGCCGTTACCCCGCCGCCTGCCTAATCCTACGCATCCCCATCCCGAGGCGATCAATCTTTCGTCAAAATCAGATGCCCTCTTCTGACTGCATCAGGTATTAATCCGACTTTCGCCGGGCTGTCCCTGACCGCGGGGTAGGTTGGATACGCGTTACTCACCCGTGCGCCGGTCGCCAGCAGCAATAGCAAGCTATTGCCCTGCTGCCCCTCGACTTGCATGTGTTAAGCCTGTAGCTAGCGTTCATCCTGAGCCAGGATCAAACTCTCCGTTGTATAAATTTCTATCGAAATTTCTACAATCCCCTTGCGGGAATCGTAAAAAGTTGTTGTCTGTACTCAAGGACTGCTATCCAGATCGAAGTCTCTCATAAAGAATCTCAGGTTCGCAAAACTTACCAGTGCATACACTTAACATACTATATAATATATAAGGTACGCACGCTTCTTGTACTACTACTTCTTGTCTTATGTAAAATCTTCAAAGATCGCTTCTTTTGTTCGCTTGTCAAGGGGTGTCCCTCGAAAGCGGATGCAAAAGTACTGCTTTTTCATGAACCCACCAAATATTTTTGCGATTATTTTCCAAAAATCACCGATTTTTTAGCTTTCTTGACATAAATCAAGGAAAAAGGGGTGCAAAAGAGGAGCTTTAGCTTAAAAACATGGCAAAAATCGACATAGAGATATCACCGCGAAATGCTACTGATAGAGACGGGCATAGCCAGAACGGCGGTTGTCGGAGAGAGAGAAAGAAAGCGCCGCTTCGCGTCGAGCGGAGAGGGGGTTGAGAAGGGTTAAGAGAGGGTTCTTTCTCCGCTACGCTACGAAAGCGCCGCTTCGCGTCGAGCGGAGAAGGGTTAGGATTGGGGCTCCAACTTATAGCTGCGGCCACGGTCGACGACGACGGTGAGGGTGCTATGCTGGGCGAGGACAACCTTCAGGCGGCGGATGAGGGTGTAGAGGGTTTCTGAGGCATCGGGCTTTTTCGGCCAAAGGGCATCGGCAATCTCGCTATGCGACAGTTCATGCTGCGGTGAGAGGAAGAACATCGTGAGCAGATGATGCTGCATGGGTGTGAGATGAACGGGCTCGCCCTGTGGGTTGTAGAAATGCTGCGTAGCCTCATCGTAGCGCAAGCCACCGAGGGAAGGCTCTGCTGCAGGAGAGGAGGACGGGGTGTAAGGGAGCGATGATAAGCTTTGGAGCGTCTTGCGGCGATACCATAGGAGCGAGGCGATGGCCCAGCAAGCGGCAAAGAAGGCGAAAAGGCCAGAGAGGCGCTGGTCGCTCAGCCAGAAGACGGCCGCCATGGAGCACTTCGCCTGTATCTCGCCCTGCAGGGTATAGGCCAGATAGGCCGTGTCGCGGAGTTCACCGATGGCGAGACTAGCGCGATAGTTGCGAATGGTGTCGGGGGTGATGATGGTGTGGTCCTGCGCTGCCAGCGTCAGAACAAGTGCCTGGTGCAAATCGGCATCCACCATTTCACGGGTATCATTAAAACTTTTCATTCCCGACAGCACCGATGAAATGGTGAAGAACAGGAATACGATGACGGCAAATCTGGGTTTCATAGAGTTAAGATGTTGAGAGGTTATTCTTTGATGATACATTCTACTATTTTCTCCACGCCTTGCTGGTCGCGTAGGCGGAAGCGGTGGCGCTCGCCCTTGATGAAGCCAAAGCGCTGGAAGTCGGCGAAGGAGTTGATGGGGCGCTGGTCTATTTGTAAGATAACGTCGCCCTGTCGCATGCCCGACTTGTAAGGGGGACTACCTTCCCAGATGAGTCCTACGACGGCTTGGCCCTTGTAGGGAACGAAGGCCACGCTGAACTGTTTGTTGCCAACGCGGACAGAGGAACCCCCCGACCCCTCCCCGGAGGAGGGGACTTCGTTGGGATATGGTTGGAAGGTGATGTGCTTGCGGAAGGGATTGATGATGACGGTGCCGAAGTCGAGGAGTTTCGCTCCAATCTTCGAGGCTCCCTGCGTGGTGATGGTGTGCAGGTCGGTGAATGCGAAGTCGCCCCATTTCAACCGGTCGAGATGCAGGAACACCACTTCGTCCTTCTTCTCGAGTCCGAAGCCACCGAGCGTGAGATGTCCTTCGGCACGCCCTTCCACCTGTCGCTCAATGCCGGCCCCGAGGTTCTTGTGCAGATTGGCAAGGTCGGAAGCGAGATGCTGGTCGAAGCTCTCGCGGCTCATCGTGTAGAACAATGGCGCCCCCGTGTCGAAGAGAGCCTCGTCGGTATGTCTGACGAAAGGACTCACATACAGATAAGGCACGAACCACTTCAGTTTGTAACGCAGCGTGTAGCCCACCTTCTCCTCGGCACGGAAGAGTTTCTTCTCATCGGTGAGAATCAGTAAGCCCCGCTGCTTGTCGATTTTTGCACAGATGCCGCGATTGAAGAGGTCGAAGCCGATAATGGCATCATACTTATCGCTGATAGAGTGTCGCGGCATGAGCGATGCCACGTAGCCGCTGACGGTGAGCTCTTGAGAAGGTTGAGAAGAGTTAAGAGAGGGTTCTTTCTCCGCTACGCTACGAAAGCGCCGCTTCGCGTCGAGCGGAGAAGGGTTAAGAGAGGGGTTCAGGGTGAACGGCGGCAGCTGTATGACCTGTACTGTGTCGACGTGGTTGTTTGCATCGCGGGAGATGATGTTGCCCAGCGGTACGAGATCAGGTATGTTGCTATTGGCATATACCATGCCCTGACTGGAGCCTGTGTCGAGGCAGAAGCGATACACCATATTATTAATCTGAACGGGCACGAGGATGAGATCGTCCTCCACGTCGATGCTGATGGTGTCGCAAAAGTTCTCTGCCGATAAGCCGAAATTGGGATTATAGCGATGCAGCTGCTGGGCGGAGAGAGAGCCCCACCCCTGCCCTAAAGAGGAGCCCCACCCCGCCCCGCACCAAAGGGGGAGGGAGAGGAAGGCTGCCACCAACCCCAGCCTGAAAGGAGGGGAAAAGCGGGCGAGAAAACCCTTGAAGCCGCATCGGGTAATCATAATTATCAATTATCAATTATCAATTGTTAATTATCAATTACTAACCGTCGTGATGTTCCCATCTTTCTCCGTGAACTCGCCTTTATCGATGAGCATGGCGACGGCCGTTTCGAGGGCGATGTCGGTTTGCTGGGTGCGACGGCTGTAGCCCATCGCCTTGGCAAACTGCCGTTTCATGTCGTCGAGAGGCACTGCCAGCTGCTGGCGGATGAGGAAGCGGGCATATTCTTCGATATCGCCCTCCGGCATCTTGTCGACTGCACTTTGATACTTCTTCACCGCCTTCTCCAGCGCCGGCGACATCGTCACCTCCGTCTCCTTCACAATCTCATCCTTGCTCACGGCAAAGGGCAGCGGGGCGGCATGCTCTATGCCACCCTTCACGGCAGCGACTTTCGGAGCGCTGGCCGGCTTGGGCTCCTCCGGCTTCTCGAGAGCCTTGCGAATGCGATCCATCACCGCCTCCTTATTCATCAGCCAGTCCACCGACCACAGGCGCATAAGCTTCCAGCCGAGCCCCTGCAGCACGCCAGGCTGGCAGATTTCGCGGTCGCGCTCGGTCTTCGTCTCGTAGTAGCGCGTGCCGTCGCAGATGATGCCGAGCAGGTAGTTCTGATCGTTCTTCGGGTCGAGCACGGCCAGGTCAATCTTGAATGCGGAGCGTCCCACGGAGGTATCCACCTCGTAGCCCATCTTGCGAATCTCACCGGCCACGGCATCGATGATTTCAGCATGTTCGGTCGGCGCCTTCACCTGTCCGGCACTCACCGCCATGCGTCCGTTGCGTGCAAACTCCAGGAATGCCTTCAGTCCTGCCACGCCCAGCGCACTCGAGCGGCGCAGGTCAATCTGCTCGGGCTTCAGCGTCGAGAACACCATCATCTCATAGCGTGCACGCGACACCGCCACGTTCAGTCGGCGCTCACCACCGGAGTTGTTCAGCGGACCGAAGTTCATCGACACCTTTCCCGTCTTGTCGGGACCATAGCCCACCGAGAAGAGGATGACGTCGCGCTCATCGCCCTGCACGTTTTCGAGGTTCTTGATGAAGATGGGCTCCTCCACGTCGTAAGCCTTGCGCTCCAGGTCGGCATGCTTCGCCAGCTCGTCGGTGAGCAAGTCCTCGATGAGGTTTTGCTGCACCTTGCTGAACGACACGATACCGATGCTGCGCTTGGCGAGCTCATCGTCGCTCAGGCGTCTTACCACCTCCTTCACGATGGCCTCCGCCTCCGCACGGTTGCAGCGCGTCTTACCATAGTCGTAGGTGCCGTCGACGGGAATGAGCTGCACCTTCGACGCACGGTCGTCGACCGACGGGAACGTGTAGAGCTTGCTCTCGTAGTACTGTGCATTGGAGAACGCAATCAGGCTCTCGTGCTTCGAGCGATAGTGCCATGTGAGATAGCGGGCGGGCAGCGACAGCGTGATGCAATCGTCGAGGATGCTCTCCATGTCGTCGATGTCGGCCTCTTCCTCGTCCACAGCATTCGTGGCGAAGAAGCTCGTCGGCGGCATCTGCTTCGGGTCGCCCACACAGATGAGTGCCTTGCCACGGGCGATAGCGCCGACGGCCTCCGACGTTGGCATCTGCGACGCCTCGTCGAAGCACACGATGTCGAACGGCGGCTGGTCGAGGTCGATGAACTGTGCCACCGAGATGGGGCTCATCAGCATCACCGGACAGAGCTTCGGCAGCAGCGTAGGAATCTGGTCCATGATGTGTCGGATGGTGGCGCCGCGACCATTGGTGGCGATATAGCGTTTCAGGATGCCCAGCTCGGTGATGGCCGTTGGCTTCAGCGCCTGCGAGGGCACGTTGGCGGCGAGCTTGCAGTAGAGCATCTTCTTCGTGAGCTCCTGGAACTGCTTCGCCATGTCGCGATATTTTGCAATGGCGTCTTCGAACAGCAGGCCATTGAACATCTGCAGCTGTGGCTCGCTGTCCACTATCTGCATCGCCATATATTTATAGGTGCCCTTCAGCATGGCTTGTGCGGCGGCATGACCCGTGGTGCTGGCATGGTTCATGTAGTCGACCACCTTCTCCAGATGCAACTCCTGCAGCTCGCGCTTGCGGATGCACCACTGCGCCCAATCGCGACTGCTGCCCAATGCCTGCTGCCACTGTGGAATCAGACGGGCAAGCGTGTCGAGGTTCTCGTCGTCGAAGTCGCAGACCGCCTTCATCTTCTCCACGCCCTGCAACAGGTCGCGGCACGCCTGGATGGCTGCCGGTGGCACCATGGGAAGCGCCTGCAGACCACCCTCGCGCAGCTGCTGGCGGAAGGCGTCGAGCTGTCCGAAGAGCGACTCCACATCGCCCTCGCCCATATCGGCACGGAAGGCACGCAGGCCTTTCATGAACGACCGCTTGGCGAAGAAGCGCGGCAGGAACCATTTTCCACACACGGCAGTCCACTGCGCGCGCAGCTGCTGCGGGTCTTGTGCGAAGATTCCCTCCGTGTACTGCCCGGCGAGCGCATCGTGCTTGGCGATGAGTTGCTCTGCCCAACGGGCCCCGTTCAGCGAGTGCGGCTGCTTGAATCCAGCCTGTCCGTTGATGAGGTTGATGAGTTTGTCGGTGGTCTCCACCTGCGAGGCAAGTTGCGAGAGCCACTCGGCAATCTGCGACTGCGTCTGCTGCGACGGGTCGTAGATGTTCAGGCCCTGCAACTGGTGGCGGGCAACGGGTCCGGTGATGGCGAACACCGTGTCGAGGGTTTCAATCTTCTCGGCAGCCTCCTGCAGCTTGCTATCGGTGAGGCCGTTCACGAAGTGTGCAGAGGGCGGAATACCCTCACCTTCGATGCCTTCGTAGCGGCAGATGCAGTCGTAGAGCGACAGCCCCGATGCCTGCTTCTTGTGCAACAGGCGTATATAGCCCGTGAGCTGTTGGCGCTGTTCGAAGAGTTCCTTCGATGCCTGCTCATACTGCTCGGGGTCTTTGATGCGTGTGAGGTCGAGTGTCTGCTGCAGCTGGCGCAGCAGGTGGCTCTTCGTCACCTTGTTGGAGTGCAACTCCAGGCAGAACGGGTCGAGGCCGATTTTCTTCAGTCGCTTCTGCACCACCTCGAGGGCAGCCATCTTCTCGGCCACAAACAGCACGCGCCGACCGTGGTAGAGGGCGTTGGCAATCATGTTGGTGATGGTCTGGCTCTTGCCCGTTCCCGGAGGACCATAGAGGATGAAGCTGCGGCCCTCGCCCGACTCCACCACGGCCTCCATCTGCGAGGAGTCCACGTCCACGGGAATCGCAAACTCATGCGGTGCCACGTGAAGGTCTATGTGGCGGGCATCGGTCTCATCGACTCCTTCTTGAACCTTTGAACCTTGAACGCCCGAAGGGCTTTCTTGAACCGCGACTCCGTCGCTTTGAACGCCCGAAGGGCTCTTTGAACGCGTCGAAGACGCATTTGAACTTTGAACGCCGTCATGGCCTACCCAGTGTTTCTGGAACAGGCTTTCGATGATGGGCGAGCGGCGCATCTTCTCGGCATTGCTGTGTATGTCGTTCCACATCACGAACTTGTTGAACGAGAACAGACCGAGCATTGCCTCCTCCACCACATCCCAGCGCGGCTGGCAGGCCAGCTGAGCGCGCACCGTGGCGAGTATTGCCCGCACGTCGACACCACTCTCGTCCTCGGGCAGCGGCTGCAGTCCCTTCAGGTCAATCTGGTATTGCTGGCGCAGCATCTCCACCAGCGTGGTGTTGATGGTCATCTCTTCATCGCGGCGGCGCACCACATAGTTATTACCGCTGCGGCGCACCAGCTCCACGGGCATGAGCAACAGCGGGGCATAGCGCGGGCGCACACTCTTCTCGTTCTCATACCAGCGCATCAGGCCAAACACCATGTAGAGCGAGTTGGCACCGTTCTCTTCCAGTGCCGTTCGCGACTCGCGGTAGAGGAACTTCTGTGTGCTCGCCATCTCGTCTGCCGAGAGATAGGCGTTCAGGCGGTTGTGCTTGATGTCCTCCGACACCAGCTGCTGCAACTCGTCCTTGTAGAGGCGCGAGTCGTAGATGCCGAACTCGTCGGGCTTCAGCAGTTTCTTCACCGGCACGGCCTGCATGCTATAGTCTTCGCGGTCGAAGATGTGGTCTTCGAGCACGTCGATATCGAACGACACAAACGGAATGACACGCCGACCCGTGCGGAGGTTCAGCAGGTTGTTGCGCAGCGAGAAGTCCAAGAGCTTGCGCTCCCAAATCTGCTGGCGGGTGACCTGTGCGCCCTTCTGCAGCTGCAGCTCGGCCGTCTGCACCTCCTTCAGTCCCGTGGTGGCCTGCTCGTGTTCCAGTCCTGCATTCTGCCACACGCCGTTCACCTTCATCGGCAGCGGTCGGACACCTTCCATTCGGCTGCGATACACATCGCAGAACAGCACGAACTTGTCTTGCTCGGCAACGAGATGTTTCTCACCCATCTCCACCGCCGTCTCAAACGCGATGGCATCCGAGCTGGCCAGTGCCGTAGCCTCGAGGAGCACCATCTGGCTGACGCCGTTGGCAGTGGCCTTCGAGAGGAACGACCAGTCGTCGCTCACGCTATAGGCGGCATATTGGTCAACGAGCCAGCAGCCCACAAACATATGTCCCTTCTGCAGCACGAGCAGCGGATGCAGACCACACGACTCCAGCACCGATGCCATGAGCAGCGACAGGTCCATGCAGGTGCCGAGCTTCTCGTCGAGCACACGGTCTACAAGTCGCACGCGCTGACCCGTCTTCTCGTAGCTGGCTGGCGGTGCAGCGTAGACGAGTCCCTCGCCCCGCAACGCCTCGTAGATGGCTGCCACCTGTGCACGGGCGCGGTTCGGGTCCTGCGTCTGGTATTCGTCGAGGGCAGCGCTGCCGGTGAGCTTCTCAAGAATCGCGGCGGCATTCATCTTCACCTGCGACAGCTGCGGGGCATTCGGCGTGACGAAGGCGGCGAGCATCTCCGGCCGCACGCCCACGCCCGGCCACTCGTCGAAGGCCAGCAGGCGCAGGGGGAAGCTCTGCTGTGCATCGCCCACGGTCAGTGTGAACGCCGTCTCCACGCTCTCCGTCATCTCGCGCAGCTTGTCCAGGTCGGGCTTCACGTCGAGGTCGGTCACGCGCACCGTCATCCCTGCCGGCACGGTGTCGATGATGTACGAGGCGTCGGCAATCAAGTCGCCGCTCACCTTCACCTGCACACCATGCCAGTCGTCGGCAGTGGGATTGCTGATTTCTATAAATTCCAGACACTTCTGACCGTTCACGGCCATTGCATAATTCAGACACGGCAGGAACTCCGCCTTCACATTCTTCACGTCTATCATATTCTTGCTGTCCATACAGTCCTTCAGTTTGTTTTGCTTGAGTCAAAGGGTTTATGTCTCGGGAGTTAAAGGGTATTTGGTGCAAAGATACACATTTTCTTCTTAAATACCCACTTCCCACCACTTTTTTATGAAAAAATAAGTGATAAAGAAAAGGGTAAAAACGAAGCAACGAATTGGAACAAAGAAGGAACAGAATTATTATGATCTTGCAAAAGCATTGCTTTCGGAGTCTCAAAGCATTGACTTTGGAGCCCAAGAGCATTGAGTTTGGAAGCCAAGAGCATTGACTTTAGAAGCCAAGAGCATTGCTTTTAGAGGCCAAAAACATTGAGTTTGGAGCCATAGAGCATTGCTCTAGAGGATGCAGAGCATTGTTCCCTCTGGAACATAGCATAGTACTTACAAAAACATGTCCCGCCAAGCGCGAGGGAGTGGCGGGACATGTTGGGGAATAGAGGGTTTGCGGAGATGCGGTTACTTCAGCGAGGGGAGCTGGTCGCGGGTGATGACATCGGAGCATTGCATGGCGTCCTTCCACCAGCCGTCGGTCATCATGGAGTTGGTGGAGCCTTGGCCAGCCTGATACCACACCATGAAATGACTCCAGCGGGCACCGGTGTTCCAGCAGTCGGAGATGTTGGCGAAGTCGACGCGCTTGTTGTCGTAGTTGCCATAGCCGCACTCGGCAAGGGCAATCATCTTCGTGGGATAGGTGGCCTGAATCTCGGTGAACTCCTGCAGGTTCTGCTGGGCGGTGTAGCCATAGAGGTCGCGGCCCACGATGTCGACATACTCGTCGCCAGGATACCAGTCGGTGTCCTGGTTGTAGTTGTCGCTGTTGCCGTTGTAGTTCTGCGTGGTCCAGATCCAGATGAGGTTCTTCACGCCCTTCTCCTTGAAGTAGTTGAACATGGTGGTCCAGAGTTTCTTATAGGTCTCGGCACCGTCGTAGCCCCACCAGAACCACGACTTCGTCCAGGCGGCCTGCTGCTTGGCAGTGGCATTGCCGGCAGCCTCGTGGAAGGGGCGCCAAGTGGCGGCGATGCCTGCATCCTGCAGCTTCAGCAGGGTGGCGACGACCTTGTCCATCTGCTCATAGAACCAACGGTTCTCCCATGAGCCGGAAGTAAAGACATTCTGCGCACGGAAGGTGGTCTCCGAGGGTGTGCAGGTGACGTCGGTGGAACCCTCCGCCTTCGGCACGTTGAAGTGCCACATGAGCTGTACGATACCGCCGGCATCGCTCCACTGCTTCACGGGTGCGATGTTGGTATAGTCAATCCAGTTGGCTGGTGAGTAGCAGATGTGGATGAAGTCGTAGCACACCGCAGCGGGATATTTCTTCGTGAGCTTATAGACGCTCTCGGCGATTTCGTTGTTCCAGTTCACGTTCGCCATCACGCTGGAGATGACCTTTTGGCCATACTGCTCGCGCATGAAGTCGTAGAGCTTCTGGGCGGCGTCGTTGCCATTGACGAGCGTTGCCTTGATATCGGGGTTCACGGGCTGCGCCTTTGCCTTGGTCTTGAAGTTCAACTTGAACTCCGGAGCCGAGGCGGAAGCATCCTTGGAGGCGACGATGGAGCCTGCAGGGACGATGAGTGTGTAGTCGGTGCCCTCCTCGAGCGAGAGGGGAATCTGCACGCCGGCCACGTTGTTGGTCATGCGCGTGGCGGTGACCTTCGTGCCGTTGAGGGTGATATTGGCCGAGGAGGAAACTTTGATGGCAACGGAGTAGGTGAGCTGCAGCTCAGAGACCGACTTTGCGTCGACCTCGGCACCTTCGGCAATGCTCTGCGAGGAGAGCGAGACGGTGACGCTGGGCGTCGGCGTGGGCTCGGGCTCCGGGTCGTCGCTGCCACCACAAGAGGTGAGGGTTGCGGCAAAGCCGCAACAGACGATAAAGGCGAGGAAGCCTGCTTTCAAGAGTTTTTGGGTGGTCATATTGAGAGTTTAGAGTTTAGTGTTTAGAGTTTAGAGACAGTTTAGAGGTGAGAGTTTCAAGTTTGAACTAGAAACTAGAAACTAGAAACTTGCTCATTCGCTGGGCGAGGATGGTGAGGAAGCGGGTGCGGAGGTCGGCAGGGATGGCTTGGGCCACTTGCTGCAGCTGCTCGGCATAGGCGAGGAATGCTCGGCGCGAATGGCCGATGGCAGACTTCTGGTCGGCGGGAGCCTCGCTGATGAGACGGAGGTAGACGGAGTCCAGTTTCTCCGAAGAGAAGGCGGGAGCCTCTCCCCCACCCTCTGCGGCAGGGAGGTCGGAGGTGCTGAAGGTCTCGGTGAGGATGTCGCTGATGTCGAGCACAGCAGGCTGGGTCTTCAGAGGTGACTGCTGCTCCTGCGCAACCCATTGTAAGAACATCTTCCGTGCCTTCTCGGCAGCGCGGAAGAGCTCAGGATAGTGGCGCAGAACATGGTCGACGCTACTGCTGACGAGGGTGTCGGCAGGGTCGACGGCGATGGTGTCCAGCTGGAAGTGGTCGGCATCGGCGATGAGCTCGGAGGCCGATTTCTGTTCAGCCTTCTTCCCTCCGCAAGCAGCCAGCAGCAGGGCCGACAGCATCAGGATGATTCCTCTACGAATAGTCATTGTTCGGAAGTGTTGAAGGTAAGGAGCGCCACGATGGAGGGCAGCGCTCCTTACGATGATTATTCACTGGTCGCGCATCAGGGAAGCACAACAATCTTCGTGATGGTCATGCCATCGCCCTGGATGATGAAGGCCGTGTCAGACCAGCCATCGGTGGTGGCGCCCGTCACGCAGTCCATCATCTTCTGTGTGAAGACGGTCTCCACCTGCGTCTTGTCGCCTGCCCAGTCGGTGAGGTCGGCATCGGTGATGGGATTGCTCCAGTTGCAGTCGTTGAGCTGTATCTGTCCGGTGGTGCCTGCCTCCTTATAGAAGATGAGCTTCGACACACCTACCTTCAGATTCAGTTCCTGCAGGCCAGTGCGCATGATGCGTACCTTACCCTTGTTGTCGCTCCACGAGATGTGGATGGGATAAGAGATGTTGGCACTCTGGTCCTCCCACTTGGCAAACGGAGCCACATCGACCTCGTCGGTAGCCTCGAGGAACTTGATGTACTGCAGCTGGATGCCATCGCCCCAGATGACCATGCCCAGTCCGCCATCGGCAAACATCTTCTCACGCTCCTCGGCAGAGAGGTTGATGATGACATCGGTGTCGTCCTTCGACGGATGAATGTTGCCATCGTCGGCATAAGGCAGCGAGAGGTCGGAGAACGGTGTCGACCAGTCGCCCATGCGGAGGTTGAAGGCGGGGTTGTCGCTGGTGACAACGAAGTGGAACGTGAGCTGGCCCGGGCCGTTGATGGCCTCCTGGAACTTCAGCCACTTGTCGCCATCCCAGTTGAAGACGCCCCAGTTGCTCCAGCCGGAGAGGTTCTCCTTGCCCTGCCAGATGACGCCAGCGAGCTTGCGCACCTCAATGGCAATCGAGGCAGAGATGTAGGCGTTCTGCACCAGGACGACCTCGCCATCGGTCATGCCCTCGGGCACGGTGAAGGTGAGTGTGTTGCCAGAGATGGTGTAGTCGGTGATGGCACCGATGCCAGGCAGTTGCACTTCCTTCACGCGGTCGAAGTTCTCACCGGCAAGCACCACCTGATCGCCAGCAACGAGGTCGTTGTTGGGTGTGGCACTGGCGATGGTGACCGTAGGCACGGAGAACTCATCGGTGGTGAGAGCGGTGCCCGAGTAGAGCAACAGCGTGATGGGACCCGACTTACACTCGGCAGGCACGGTGGTGGTGATGGTGCGATTGTCGGCAGAAACGGTGAACTCGGCAGTGACACCACCGGGGAACATCAGCGTCTCTACGGTGTGCAGGTTCGTACCGTTGATCTTGATTTGCTGGCCGAAGTCGGCAGCTGCCGGCGAGAGGCTGGCATAGGAAGCCGAGACAATCTGCAGCGGCTCCTTCCACTCGAGTTCCCAGCTGGCACCGTCGTTCATGGTGATGACACCCGACTCGGCAGCCAGAGGCACGCGCAGGCGGATTTCGCGACGCGAGATGTAGGTGAAGTCCTCAGCGAGGACGGGAGCACCCGTCACGCCACAGGCAAACACCACCTCGGCAATGTTGTAGACATAGTCGCCCTTGATGGTGATCTCGTCGCCAGCATTCAGACCCGTTGTGGGCGATACCGACGTGACCTCGATGGGCTCCTCGAAGGTGAGCTTCGAAACGGAAGTGACCGTGTCGTTGCCTGCCACGAGGCGAATCTGTCCGGGCACCGACTCATCGGGCACGTTGACATAGATGTTCTCAGCGTCCGACGAGTTGAAGCCAGAGCGCTCTACGATGGCATCGCCGGGGAAGATGACCTTCGTCACCTTGTTCATGTTCGTACCGGTGATGCGAATCTCATGGGTGCGCAGGATGGGCGACGGACCGAAGCCCACCAGGTTTACGCCCGATTTGCCATAGGGATTGGTGTCGAGGTCGTCCTCGCTGCACCCTGTCAGCGATAGCCCTACGAGGGCTATCACCAACCATGTGAATATATTCTTATAGTTTTTCATATAGCTTATACATTATTATTTATTAGGAACGACACGGATGTTATCGATCTTGATAATCGGGTTACACTCGACACCCTCGGGCAGCGCCGTCTTGTCGTTGTAGTTACCACGAATGATGAAGATGTTGAAGCTACCGAAGTCGGCCGTGCTGGTGAAGAACTTGCCGTCGAGCTTGTTGCCGTCGTAGTCCATCACGAAGTCGGCGAACGGGATGGTGACGGTGACCCACTTGCCAGCAGTGTCGTAGAGTTTGTCGTCTTCATCCTTCCAAGGCATGTAGAGGGCGCGGTTGAGCTTGCCCTGTTCGTGGAAGAAGGTGTTGTTGGCACCTGCGAGCGTGTTGCCGTAGATGTCCTTCACGCCAGCACCAGTGTTGGAGATGATGGTCACATCGCCAAAGTAGATCTGCATCGGTGCAGCCGACCAGGGATTTTCCTCGGGAATGCACATCTCGAACTTCAGGTTCAGGTTGGCGAAGTCGCTGAAGTCGGCAAGGTCGCTGATGCGCGGATACTCGGCATAGTTCTCGGGATCGCCCCAATTGCCTGCCCAGTATTCGAACGAGAAGTTGCCGTCGTTCCAGCCGCCGTCGGGACCCATCGTGGCTTCACCCATGATGAGGTAGTTGCCCGAGAGCGATGTGGCGTCGCTGGTGATAGTGCGGTTGTGCCAGCCGTGGTTGCCCAGCACGGGAGCGCCTTCCTTCCACGGAGTGTCGAAGTCGAAGAGCATACCGCGGTTGTCCATGTACTGGAAGGCACCCTGCGTCTCGCCATAGATGGACTCCACGCTCACCTTCTCGTGAGGCACGCCCTCAGGCATGACGAACGTGATGCGATTCTTCGTGATGCTGGTGATGGCCGAGCGCGGCAGCACATAGTCGCCAAAGTTGACCGTGAGCGGATAGTCCTCATAGTCGAGGAAGTAGTCGCCGACGATGGTGACCTCCTCGCCTGCGGCAGCCCATTCGTTCGACATCGACGAGACGACGGGAGCCGGGATGATGACGTGGAAGTCGTAAGCCACCGTGTCCTTGCTCTGGGTGACGAAGTAGATCTTATCGGTCACCAGGTCGGGAATCTCGTTCGGCACGGTGACGATGAGTGTGTGGTCGGTCATATAGCTCGTGTTGAGCACAGCGGGCTGGTCGTTGAAGAACAGCGCGGTGACGCTGCGCAGGTTCTCACCGACGACGCACACGGTGGAGCGCATCGAGGCGGCGGTGATGATGGAGTCCTTTGCCTCTACGCTGACGGGGCGAATGAAGTTGATGGTCGGCTTGCCACCCTGTATCTCGTAGGCATCGGGCTCGTCCTTGCACGACGTGACGGCCAGCGAGGCGCAGGCTGCCAATGCAAGGCAAAGTCCTTTGAATATATTGTTTGTTTTCATATCACAATTTACAAGTTTTATAGTTTCTAGTTTCAAGATCCTAGTTTCTAGTTTATGATTCCTAGTTACTTTGTTACTTTGTTACTTTGCTACTTTGTTACCTTGTTTAGTAGCTGTAGGTGGCACGCACGTCCACATGGTCGGGCTCGACGTTGCTACCGAGGTTGGGGTTCAGGGCCACGTCCTCAGTCGGATAAGGCAGCGTGAAGCTATTGGCGGTCACGTTGGGAGCAGGTGTCTCCTCGTCGTACTGAATCTCGGAGGGATCCCATGTCACATAGCCCGACTCGAACCACGTCTTGTAGGCAGTGCCGCAGTTCCAGATGGCATTGCGACGCTGAGCCTTCAGCTCGTTGATGCACTGCTGGGGCTGGTAGTAGGCACGGCGCACGAAGTCGTACCAGCGGTCGCCCTCACCGGCAAACTCCAGACGGCGCTCCTTCCAGATGTCGTCGAAGGTGAGCGTGGTCTTGGGCACGGCAGACGAGATGGCGCGTCCGCGCACGGCATTGAAGGCATCCAGAGCGGTGCGGCTCGAGGTCTTACCCTGCAGCACCTCAGCCTCAGCGTGTACGAGATAGACGTCGGAGAGGCGCAGGATGTGTGTAGCGAGGTTGTAGGCCATGCGACCAGCCGAAGCGTTCATCTCGGCCTGGTGGTCGAAGTTGTCGCCATAGGCGTGCTTCACGTTCTGCACACCGCAGGGACCCTGGAACTCACCCGTGGCAGCGGGGTTGTACGACTTGTCGTAGTAGAACTTCAGGATGTCGAAACCGGTCTTGCCGTTGCCGAGGTCCTTGTCGCGCCAGAAGTAGCTGTAGACGTCGCCGGCACCCATCATCGTGGCCTTGCGGCGCACGTCGGTGTCGATGCGCTTCGATGGATTCTCCGTCACGTCGTAGCCAAAGGCATCCTGCAGGTCGGCCGACGGGCCACCCCAGCCACCCCAGCAGTCGCCGTTCTCGTCGAAACCATCAGGCATGAGGTCGCTCTGCAGGGTGTTCTGCGAGGTCCACTGTGCACCGTTGGTCCAGCGCCAAGCAATGAGGCTCTCGTCGCTGACGTTGTTAGAGCCACGGAAGATATCCTCGTAGTTGGCCATGAGCTGGCGACCGGAGTTCTGGATGACGTCGAGCGAAGCAGCCGATGCGCGCTGCAGATAGTCGTTGTTGAGCGAACCGGTCACGCCGGCAGCGGTGAGCAGCACCTTTGCATAGAGGCCTTCGGCGCAGTAGTAGTCGATGCGGCCCGTTGTGCTCTTCTCATGAGGCAGCAAATCCATGGCCTTCTCCAGTGTCATAAGGATGTACTCATAGACGTCGGCCTTCTGCACCTTGTGCAGGTCGTTATAGTCGCCGGCGGCAATGTTCACAGAGTTGTCGTGCACGATGGGCACATCGCCGAACGTGCGAACAAGGTAGAAGTAGGCCATGGCCTTCCAGGCGAGGCATTCGCCCATGCACTGGTTCTTCACCGACTCCGAGCAGGAAGAGCCCTTGATGGAGTTGTAGACGGTGTTGGAATGGCCAATCTCTGCCCAGAGCGAGTAGGACATGTTCACCAGGTCCTGGTCGGTGCCGTTGAGCGAGAAGTTCATGTAGGGAGACGATCCCCAGTACATATTACCCGACATCACCTCACCAATCTTGATGAAGCCGCGCTGGAAGTCGTACCAGGGCGAATTGTACAGGTAGTTGACGCCGCGCACGCACGATGCGTCGTCGGTGTAGTAGTTTTCCGTATTGTAGTTGTCCTCGACGGGGCGATCCAGAAAATCATCACACGAGGTCATGCCCACGGTGAGGAGCATGGCGGCTGCTACATATTTAATATTCTTGATATTCATATTACTTGTCCTTTCTTTTATGTTTCATCGTTATTCCTTCATCTTTCATCGACATTAGAACGATACATTCAGACCAAAGGTGAAAGAGGTCGGTGACGGATAGCGGCCGTTGTCGAGGTTGAACACATTGGTCGAAGCGGTCGAAGCACCGATTTCAGGATCGTAGCCATCGTAGCCCGTGATGGTGAGCAAGTTGGTGGCGTTGAAGGTGAGGCGCAGGCTTGAGAGGCCCCACTTCTTCACGAGCTTCTGGTCGAAGGAGTAGCCCAACGTGAGGCTCTTCAGGCGGATGTAGGAACCGTCCTCGATGTAGCGCGAGCTCCAAGCGTCGTTGTCGTTCGGGTCGTTGATGGAGGCACGGGGCAGGTCGCTCACACCCGTCGTCATGACGTTGGTGATGTCGCTGGTCCAATAGTCGGCATAGACGCCGTCGATGGGCTTCAGACGTGTGCGGTCGTTGATAGCGGTGAGCTGGTTGCTCCACGGCGAATTCATGTGGCTGAGTTTCATCTTCATGTAGTTACCGATCTTGCTACCGTAGTTACCATTGATGAAGATGGTCAGGTCGAAGTTCTTATAAGTAAAGGTGTTGTTCCAACCGAAGGTGAACTTGGGGAACGGCGAACCGATGTTGGTCTTGTCCTGTTCGTTGATGACGCCGTCGCCATTCACATCCTTATACTTCAGGTCGCCCACGAACGTGGTGTTGCGGGGGTTGTACTTCGTCGGGTCGGTGCTCCAGTGAGCCTTTCCGTCGGCATCGTACTCAATGGGGTTGTTCTGCTGCAGGGTGTAGACGGGCGAGTTCAGGATGTCGTCGAAGTCCTGATAGACGCCCACTACCTCGTAGCCGTAGAAGTTGTAGAGGCTCTCGCCGGGCACCGAGCGTGCCACGACGTCGGTCCACTGACCCATGCCGAGCAGGGCGGTAGAACCGGAGAGGCTCTTCAGCTTGTTCTTGTTGAACGAGAACTGCAGGTCGCTGTGCCACGAGAAGTTCTTCGTCTCAACGGGAATGGTGTTCAGAGCGATTTCGAAACCGGTGTTCTCGATGTCGCCATAGTTGCCCCAAGGAGCAGCCAGTGCCGACGAGCCGTTGCCACTGGTACCCATGATGGAAGGCAGGGTGAGCTGCATAAGCATGTCCTTCGACATCTTCTTATACCAGTCGAGGGTGAGTCCGATGCGACCATTGAGGAAGCCGAGGTCGAGACCAACGTTCCACTGCTCCTGCGTCTCCCACTTGATGTCGAGGTTCTTCAGGTTGGCAGGGCGATAGCTCACGCCGAGGCCGGTGTCCATGACCGACATGGCTGAGCCCCACTTGTAGCCGCCGATGCCCGAGTTACCGGTCTGACCCCAACCCAGACGGAGCTTACCGTTGGAGAGCCAGCCCTCGGTGAACGCCTTCACGAATGCCTCGTTGGAGAAACGCCAAGCCAGAGCCAGCGAGTGAAAGCCTGCCCAGCGCTTGTTGGGACCGAAGTTCGACGAGCCGTCGTAACGATAGGTGTAGGTGCCGAGGTAGCGGTCATCATAATTATAGGTTTCGCGCGTGAAGAACGATGCCATGGAGCTCGAGCCAAAGCCGGCGCCAATCTTCGGGTCGCCAGAGCCCAGTGCGGGGTTGTGCACCTCGTCGTTGGGCAGGTCGGTGTTGAAGGCCGACACATAGTCCCACTTCGACTCCCACGCCTCCTGTCCGAGCATGGCGGTGATGCTGTGCTTGCCGAACTGGTTGCTGTAGGTGACGTAGTTCTTCAGAGCCCAGAACGTGCTGGAGTTCTTCTGCAGACGGCTGGAGTTCTGAGCGCGGTTCCATGTGCCCAGGTTCACCTTCGGCTCGTAGGTCTCGGCCTTCGACCAGCTCAGGTCGTAGCCCAGCTCAGCGTGCCAGGTGATGTGCTTGATGGGTGTGATGTCGGCGAAGACGCTACCCGTGAGTTTCTGACGGTCGAGCAAGATGTCGTCCATCATGGCCAGTGCGATGGGGTTGGGGCTGGTGTAGCCTTCCTTCGACACGTGGGAATAGTCGCCGTTGATGTCGTAGATCTGGATGTCGGGCGGCGTGACGAGCGAATAATTGATGATACCCTCGTCGGAGTCGGCGAGCTTCAGGTCGTCGGCAGTCTGCGTATAAGAGACGTTCAGACCCAGCTTCAGCCACGACTTCAGGTCGGCATCGAGGTTGGTGCGAACGCTGAAGCGGTTGAAGTTAGAACCGATGATGGTACCTTCCTGGTTCATGTAGTTACCCGACACGTAGTAGCGCACCTTGTCGGTACCGCCCTGTGCGCTTACCTGATGCTGGTGCTGCAGGGCCGTCTGGAAGATGGCGTCCTGCCAGTTGGTACCCTTGCCGAGGATGGAGGGGTCGCTGTAGGTCTCGTCGGGCTTGGAGATTTCGCCCTGGTTCACCATGTCGTTATAGTATTCAGCGAACTCGCGCAGGTTCATGATGTCGAGACGTTTCATCTGGCGGTTGATGGAGAGCGAGCCGTCGTAGGTGAACTTGGCCTCGCCTGCCTTACCGCGCTTCGTGGTGATGAGCACAACACCATTGGCACCCTGTGCACCGTAGATGGCGGTGGCAGAGGCATCCTTCAGAATTTCCATCGACACGATGTCGGAAGGGTTCAGCGTTGACAGCGGGGAAATCGTCGAGACGGAACCGTTACCCAGTGCATCGCCCAGACCGAAGCTGGCACCCGAGGCACCCATGCCCTGGAAGATCACACCGTCGACAACGTAGAGAGGCTCGGCGTTGGCGTTGATGGTGGCCTGACCACGCACACGAACAGACGATGCCGAACCCGGAGCACCCGAGGTCTGCACGGCGTTCACACCCGTGGCACGACCCAGGAAAGCCTGGTCGATGTTGGTGATATTCGTGCCCTTGATGGCTTTCTCGTCCATCGATGCCGAAGCACCGGCGAGGTCGCTCTTCTTCATCGTACCATAACCGACGACCACTACTTCCTGAAGGTTCTGATGGTCTTCCTCGATGGTCACATCGTAGCGGGCAGCAGAGCCCACCGTGAAGGTTTTCGTCAGGTAGCCCACATACGACACCTCAATGGTCTCGCCGGGTTTTGCATCCAGTGCGAAGTTGCCGTCCATGTCGGTGATGACACCGTTCGACGAACCTTTCACACGTACCGTAGCACCGATGACGGGTCCGAACTGATCAGACACCGTACCAGTAATCTTCTTGGCTTGCTGCACAACAGGCACGGGCACAGGGCTCTTGCCTCCAGCAGCAAACGCCTGCGGCGCAGCACCCAGCATCAGCACTGAGCACACTGCTGCAAGAATCGTTCTTTTACTGCAATTTAAATTCATACTTTAATTGTTAGATTAAATTATTTAGTTATCAGAATTTCTGACTGTTTTCGGGCGTTCACACACTCGTTTAAAATAATAGTAGGTTTCGACGGTGCAAAGATAGTAGAAATAAAATAACCAAAATAGCATTTATTTAACTGATATTGGTACTTTTTTAACAACGCTGCATTTTTAACAAACGAGAGAAAAAACCCGTTATCTATAGGAAAATGGCGATGATTTGTATCGCAATACACCTTTTAAGAGATGTTTTGTTATAAAAACGATTCTACACTTTTTACGAGAAAGTGTCGAACTTTGCAAAAAAAGTATCAGCCTATTCCATTATTTTGCCGTAAATTTGCATCGGCTAATGAGACTACTGACATAAAGCCCGCTAAAATTCACTTAAACCAAACAAGCATGAACAGTAAAAACGTTTCTATACTTCGACTTTTGTTGTTGGCAGTTTTGCTATCAACAGCCAGCTGCTTGAAGGCACAAATCAGAGGCAATAACATCGTGGTCACGGTGGAGCCCGACCATAAGGACTGGAACTATCGCGTAGGCGAGACAGCCGGCTTTACGGTGGAGGTGCGCCGCTCAGGCACGCTGGTCGACAATGTGTCGGTCGACTACGAGGCTGGGCCTGAGATGTATCCTTCGGAGAAGCGCCAGGGAGTGGTGCTCAAGGATGGCACCATGAAGCACAAGGGCAAGATGCAAAAGCCTGGCTTCTACCGATTGAAGGTTGTGGCACATGTAGGCGGTCGCGACTACACGGGCACTTGCACGGCAGCCTTCTCGCCCGAGCAGTTGCAACCCACGACCGTGATGCCGGCCGACTTCGACTCGTTCTGGGAGAAAGCCATTGAGGAGGCCCGGTGGACCAGTCTGGAGCCCACGAAGCGGTTGCTGCCCGAGCGGTCGACGAAGGATGTGAACGTCTATGAGGTGTCGTTCCAGAACATGCGCTGGGGCTCGCGTACCTATGCTATTTTATGCGTGCCCGTGAAGGAAGGGCGCTATCCGGCATTGCTGCGCGTGCCCGGAGCCGGCGTCCGGCCTTATCAAGGCGACCCATGGACGGCCGCAAAGGGTGTCATCGTACTCGAAATCGGCATTCATGGCATCCCCGTGACGATGGAGCAGAGCATCTACGACCAGCTGGCCAATGGTGCGCTGAACGGCTATTGGAACTACGGCATGGACGACCGCGACCAGAGCTACTACAAACGGGTGGTGCTGGGGTGCATCCGTGCCATCGACTATATTGAGGAGTTCACGCCATGGGATGGCAAGAATCTCGGCGTGACGGGTTCGAGTCAGGGCGGTTTCCTCTCGCTGGCAACGGCAGGATTGGACAAGCGCGTGTCGTGCTACGGCGCCGTTCATGCTGCCCTGTGCGACCATACGGCTTCGCTGAAGGGTGTCGCCTGCGGTTGGCCGCACTACTTTTATCAAAGTAACAAGGCTGCAAAGGAACAAAGTAACAGGGTGGAGACGTCGAGGTATTACGATGGTGTGAACTTCGCACGCCGCATCACCTGTCCGGGATGGTTCTCGTTTGGCTACAACGATGACGTGGTGCCACCCACCACGGCCTACGCCACCTATAACATCGTGACGGCCCCGAAGACTCTCAGCCCCTATCAGCAGACCGCCCACTTCTGGTATCAGGAGCAGTGGGACGAGTGGCAGGCATGGCTCCTGAAACAATTGGGAATTGAAAATTGACAATTGATAATTGACAATTGATAATTGACAATTGATAATTGATA
>JAEEGH010009854.1_pt1 | contig 22096 bp, 13 predicted proteins | sample 9134181 | NCBI WGS metagenome assembly JAEEGH01 (sample SAMN16246544, study PRJNA631951) | gut metagenome | biome: gut microbiome; feature: rumen; material: DP-attached | host: Bos | place: Iran: Karaj | collected 2018-10
TGTAGAACTTGCCCACCATCTGCGGCAGTCCCATCGTGCCGAGGGAGGTCAGGATAACCACGCCCAACAGTCCCCAAGGATCTGGTCCGAACCAGGAGGCGAACCCACCGTTCACCGTTGGGTCGGCATCGGAGGGGAGGGCAGCCAACTTCTCGACGGCAACAGTCAGTCCGCCCTGTGCGTTGAGTACGGCCACTATCACAGCCGTGATGCCGAAGAGCATGATGATGCCTTGGATGAAGTCGTTCATGGCCGTAGCGCGGTAGCCACCCAGAATGACATAGACAGCAGTCAGAATGGCCATGATGATGACGCAATACTCGTATGGGATGCCAAAGCCCATCTCGAAAAGCGTGGAGATGCCCTTATAGACACCTGCTGTATAAGGAATGAGAAAAACGAAGGCAATGACGGAGGCCACCACGCGCAGTCCCTGACTGTCGAAGCGCGTACCGAAGAAGTCGGGCATGGTGCGACTCTCAATGTGCTGCGTCATCAGCTTCGTGCGGCGTCCCAGCAGCATCCACGCCAGCAGCGAGCCGATGACGGCATTGCCCACACCAATCCAGGCAGAACTCAAGCCATACTTCCACCCGAACTGTCCGGCATAGCCCACGAAGACCACTGCCGAGAAATAACTGGTGCCAAAGGCAAAAGCCGTGAGCCACGGCCCTACGGAGCGTCCGCCAAGTACAAAGCCATCTACGCTACTGGCCTGCTTACGGGTGTAAAGACCCACGCCAATCATCACGGCCAGAAAGATGACGGTAAGAAGAACTTTTATGAACATTGAAGACCCACCCCCAGCCCCTCCCCAGGGAAGGGGAGCTTGGTTAGTTACAGGGGGACTAACCTTTTATCATGAATAAAATTCACCCCGGAGTCTCTTACGGCTCCCCTCCCCTGGGGAGGGGTTAGGGGGTGGGTTAAAATGCTACTTGCACCTGAGCCTGAACCCAGTTGTAGTCGTTATCGGCTATTTGGGAACCGCAGATGCAGCGCGTGTATTGCAACTGCAAGCGGCACTTCTTGTAGAACCAGTACTGCAATCCAGCCGTGAGGTTGAGCTGTCGCCAGCCCTTCACGTCCTTATTACGGTCGTAATAGTCGCCCGAAGCCACGAGGTCGATGGCCTCAACCAGTGGCACACAAGCGGTGAGATAGCCGCCCAGACTGGTCACGCTGCCATCCTTGCCCATGAGTCCCTCGGCACGCAGACTGACGGGACGGGCCTCCTTGAACTTGCCTGCCGCATAGTTGGCAAACTTATACTCGGCACCCACGCTCACACGGTCGCGACGATAGTTGTCGCCCTCCTTGATGTCGGGATTCCATGCTGCCGTGCCTACAGCATTGCCCGTACCCAGATAGCCAGAGGCCACAAGGCGAAGGCCCGACAGCGGACGAACCTCGAGCTTGGCCAGGAAGTCTTTCTGATTGTTGCGGTCCTTGCGGTTGATGCCTTGTCCGCTCATCACTGCCAGTTCGTAGTGCAGTACGTCATTGAACAGGTCGCCAAAGACCATGAGACCCATATCACGGCCATAGTTCACGCCATTGAGCGGATCGGGGCCCTCGCCTGCCAGATAGAGCACAGCCTGCGAATAGACGTCGATGAGTTCCAGTTGCGTGGGCGACATGGGATTCTCCATCGTGAAGGAGTGCTTGAACTGGCCCAGACGAACGGTCAGCTCCTTATTCTTTGTAAAACGGTAATCGGTGTAGAACTCCTGTACCACACTACTGAAGTCGTGCATGAACAGGAACGACCAGCGGTCGGTGATGCGGGCCTTTGCCCAGAGAAGTGTGCGCTTCAGGTTGTAGCTGTTGGTGCGTTCTCCGTTGGCATCCTGATATGACCAGCCTGCCTGGGCATAGCCATTGAATGTGATGCGACTGGTGAGATTGGAGAGCCAATCAGTTTTCTGTTTTTGCGAGGCATCTTGCCCCATAGCCGACTGACTGCTCATGAATGCCAAGAGCATGGCCAGCGTGGCTGTTCGGAAAAAGCGATATTTCGTCATGTTTGTTATTGTTTGCTGGATGATTGTCCTTGGGCGCAAAGTTACATATTAATTCGCAGAAACATACATAATCATCCAAAATCTTGCATATTTCTGTAGTAAAAGAATGTTTTCTGTATCTTTATAATAGTTTTCTTGCACATCTGAGCTTTTTTTATTTACTTTGCATGAAAAGTAAAATTACCAATCTATGACACTAATCGGAAAACGACACTTCATCACACTGATCGTTGCCAGCGCATGCAGCGTTTCGGCACTGTCACAGCACATCACTGAAGTACCCTTCACACAGGTTCACCTCTCAGACCATTTTTGGGCGCCTCGCATTGAGGTGAACCGCACGGTCTCCATACCATCGGCATTTAAGGAGTGCGAACAGAACGGGCGTTTCGACAACTTCGCTATTGCCGGTGGACTGAAAAAAGGCGAGCATCGAGGCGACTTTTCCTTCGACGACACCGATCCGTACAAGGTGATAGAAGGGGCCTCGTATGCACTGGCTGCGAAATACGATGCGAGGCTCGACCACTATCTGGATTCGGTCATCGCCATCATAGCCGCAGCACAAGAACCTGATGGTTATCTGACCACCTGTGTCACTAACCGTTGTACACGACTGAGCGGATGGTGGGGTACGCATCGTTGGGAGAAAATCAACTCACACGAGCTCTACAATTCGGGACATCTCATCGAAAGTGCTGTGGCTCACTATCGCGCTACTGGCAAGAAGTCGCTGCTCAACGTGGCCATACGCAATGCCGACCTCGTGTGTAAGACCTTCGGCCCCAACGAGGGACAGATACACCGACCCGGTGGACATCCCATCATCGAAATGACTTTATGCAAGCTTTATCGCGTCACAGGCGACAAGAAATACCTGGAAGGCGCAAAATACTTCGTCGATGAAACAGGACGCTGTACCGACGGACATGCCCCCAGCATGTATTCACAAGACCACATGCCTATCTTGCAACAACAGGAAATTGTAGGTCATGCCGTGCGCGCTGGCTATCTGTTCTCCGGTGTAGCCGATGTGGCAGCACTGACGGGCGACACCACCTACTTCAAGGCACTGGAACGACTGTGGGAGAACATGGCTTCGAAGAAATTGTTCATCACGGGCGGCATAGGCAGTCGAGCGCAGGGCGAAGGCTTTGGTCCCAACTACGAACTGAACTCGCACACCGCCTATTGCGAGACGTGTGCCGCCATAGCCAATGTGTATTGGAACTACCGCATGTTTCTGGCTACAGGTGAGAGCAAATATATAGATGTATGCGAGCGCGCGCTATATAATAATGTATTGAGCGGGGTGTCGCTCAGCGGCGACAAGTTCTTCTACGACAATCCGCTGGAGAGCGACGGTGAGCACGAGCGACAGCGCTGGTTCGGTTGTGCTTGCTGTCCAGGCAACGTGACCCGCTTCATAGCTTCAGTGCCAGGTTACATTTATGCCTATGAACCCTATAAGCCCTATAAGCCTCATAAGCCCTATAAGCCCACTTCCCCTCGTGAAACCATTTACGTCAATCTCTACATGCAAGGCAAAGCTACCATCGGCAAATTGGAACTGCAGCAAATCACCGACTACCCTTGGGACGGGAAGGTGACCATCAAGGTAACAAAAGGGAGCGGTCACTATGTCATGAAGCTGAGACTGCCGGGATGGTTGAAGCAACACCCCACGGCAACTTCGCTCTACACATACACCGAACGCGCTCGTCCCTACTCTATCAAGGTGAACGGACAGTCGTTCTACCCAGAGAACCACGACTACATCACACTGGACCGCAAATGGAAAAAAGGCGATGTGATTGAGTTGGAACTGCCTATGAACGTGCGCCGTATCGTGGCCAACGACAATGCCGAGGACTTGCGCGGCAAGATGGCACTGGAGCGCGGCCCTATCGTGTTCTGCCTGGAGGGAAAGGATCAGGCCGACCAACACATCTTTAATAAGTACATCCTGCCATCGACTCCCGTCACTGCCCACTTTGAGAAAGACTTGCTCGGAGGCATCGTGGTGCTGGAGGGTGAGGCACGAAGGGTGGAACAAAACGGTGAAGTGAACAAGACTACTTTCCGCGCCATTCCATACGCCACATGGAACAATCGCGGACGCGACCAAATGGAGGTGTGGGTGGCCGACAATCCCACCACGGCTATCGCCACACCAAAGGAGACGATTGCCAGTCGCGCTCAGACCTTTGCCAATCGCGGACCTATTCAGAACGATGCGCCCGAGACTGCTCCCACAGACTCATGGGCCAGCGGAGTGAACGACCAGTGGGAGCCTAAACGGTCAAGCGATACAAGCAAGCCCTACCACTACTGGTGGCTGAAACGCGGCACCAGCGAAGCCATCAGCTATCGGTTCGACCAAGAATATGAGGTAAGCAATGTGCAAGTGTATTGGCTCGACTTCGACCACTACGACGGCTCGTTTCGCGTGCCAGAATCGTGGACACTCTTCTACGAAGCATCTGACGGACAGTGGCGCGAAGTGGAAGAGCACGAGCCCTTCACCGTCCTGAAGGACTGCTACAACAGCGTGAGTTTCCGTCCCGTCAAGACCAAGGCACTGAAGATTGTGGCCAAACTACAGAAAGGACAGTCAGGCGGTGTGCTGGAATGGAAGGTGAACAAATAGGCTTGTTTTCCTCTAAAGAAATTTAAATTCAACGTACATCCATCTTTTAAATCGCAGTTTTTGCCTAAATTTGCACCCCACAAAAGAAAAAGGTAATGATAGTTTGCATTGCAGAGAAGCCCAGTGTGGCTAAAGACATAGCCCGCATCCTGGGCGCAACAGCCTCACGCGACGGCTACATGGAAGGCAACGGCTATCAGGTGACATGGACGTTCGGTCACCTGTGTGAACTGAAGATGCCCGAGGACTACACCCCCATGTGGAAAGCGTGGAGCCTGTCGGTGCTGCCTATGATTCCGCCACGTTTCGGCATCCGGTTGAAAGAGGATCAGGGAGTGAAGAAGCAGTTTGCCACCATTGAACGACTGATGCAGGCCGCCGACGAGATTATCAACTGTGGTGACGCCGGTCAGGAAGGTGAGCTCATTCAGCGATGGGTGATGCAGAAAGCACAGGCCAAATGTCCGGTGAAACGACTTTGGATCTCGTCAATGACCGATGAAGCCATCCGCGAGGGATTCCAGAACCTGAAGAACCAGGACGAATATCAAACGCTCTACCTGGCTGGACTGAGCCGTGCAGTGGGCGACTGGCTCTTAGGCATCAACGCCACACGTCTCTACACCATCAAATACGGACAGAACAGGCAGGTGCTCAGCATAGGTCGTGTGCAGACTCCCACACTGGCACTGATTGTGAACCGACAAAAGGAGATTGACAACTTCAAGCCCGAACCCTATTGGGTGCTGGCCACGCTCTATCGCGATACCATCTTCACCGCCACGAAAGGTAAGTTCACCAGCAAAGAGGAAGGCGAACAAGCATTCAGCCTCATCAAGGACAAGCCTTTCACCATCACTGACGTACAGAAAAAGAATGGCAAGGAGACACCACCTTCGCTCTATGACCTCACCTCGCTGCAAGTGGATTGCAACCGCAAGTTCGGATATTCGGCGGAGATGACGCTGAACCTCATTCAGCAGCTTTATGAGCAGAAACTGACCACTTATCCGCGCGTTGACACGACTTTCCTGAGCGATGATGTCTATGCCAAGTGTCCGCAAATCATGAACGGTCTGTTCCAGACGCGCTTCGCTGGCATTGCTCCATACGCTGAGCTGGTAAGGCCACTGGGCGGCAAGCCTCTGCCGAAATCCAAAAAGGTGTTCGATTCATCGAAGGTGACCGACCACCATGCCATCATTCCTACAGGCATTCCGCCACAGGGATTGCCCGATATGCAACGCAACGTTTATGACCTGATAGCACGGCGCTTCATTGCGGTGTTCTATCCTGACTGTAAGTATGCACAGACCACGGTGCTGGGCTGTGTGGGTGAGGGAACCCCCGAGGCCGTCGAGTTCAAGGTAACTGGTCGCACCATCCTTGATCCGGGCTGGCGCGTTGTGATGAAAAAATCGGAGAGCTCCGAGGACTTGGAAAACTCTGAATCCTCCGAGAACCCGAAATCCCCCGAAGCCGAGGAGCGCACGCTTCCTGCCTTCGTCAAGGGAGAAAGCGGTCCCCATGAGCCCACCCTCAGTGAGAAGTGGACCACTCCCCCGCCCTACTATACCGAAGCCACACTGCTTCGCGCCATGGAGACAGCTGGCAAGCTTGTCGATGACGAAACACTGCGTGCTGCCCTCAAGGAGAACGGCATAGGCCGCCCCTCAACCCGGGCTGCCATCATCGAGACATTGTTCAAGCGCCACTACATCAAAAAGGACAAGAAACGTCTGGTGGCTACGCCAACAGGTACGGAACTCATCGACCTGATTCGGGAAGAACTGCTCAAGAGTGCCGAGCTCACAGGCATCTGGGAGAAGAAACTGCGCGACATAGAGGCAAAGAAATATGACGCACAGGTGTTTATTGACGAACTGAAACAGCAGGTGGGCGAAATTGTGCGCCAGGTGATTAGCGACTCGTCGAACCGACGTGTCACCATAACGGAAGAAGAACCTAAGAAAAGGGCTGGCAAAGGAGAAAATACAACATCGTCTGATGCAAACGGTACGGCAACAGAGGCTACACCGAAGAAAAAGCGTACTACGAAAAAGAAGGAAGCTCCTTCCCAAACGGAAACCATTCTGGAAGGAGCTCCCTGTCCTCTTTGCGGTCAAGGCCATATCATCAAGGGAAAGACCGCATACGGCTGCTCCAGATGGAAAGAAGGTTGCACCTGGCGCAAGCCATTTTAAAACTACTTATTTTTTCACCTTATACAAACGGAAAGCCATAGCAGGCACGTTGTCGTTGAGCACGGTCTGCTGCTTCTTGCCCGTCACATCGCACTTCACGCTGCCCGAAACAGGAACAATCTTATTGGGCTTGTCGAGTGTGTTCTCATCGTCCATAGAACCCTCATGCTGGAGTGTCAGTGTCTCAGCGGTACGCTCGCCAGTCATGCCAGTCAGATTGATCTGTATGTCCTGAGCCTGCTTTGAAGTGTTGACCACCTTCACGATAACCTCGCCCGAGTTCTTATCGAATACAGAAGATGCGAACAGACCGTCCATGCCTTCCTGTCCTGCCACAGGCACCACTTTCTTGCCCTTGGCATCAGCAGGATCCTTCGTGGTGAGCGACAGCACGTTCGTACCCTTGTTCATGGCATACATCTGCTGAACATAGTAGCTCACTGACTTGAACATGCGCAGATTATCGTACCAAATCATATCGGGACGCCACTGCCAACCATCAACGTGGGCGAACAGAGGTGCGTATGTAGCCATCTCCACGATGTCGGCATTGCGCTCAATACCTGTCATGAAAGCAGCTTCGTAGAGTGAGGTCTCATAGTGGTTCCACTTCTTACCCTTACCGTGGCAAGCATACTCGCCTGCAAACACCTTCGGGCCCTTACGGTCGTAGCTGTCATAGCGCAGTGCACCGCAGTTGCCATATCTCTCCTTGGCATCAGGCGTGCCGAGGAACCAGTTCTCAGGACGATAGAAGTGCTCGTCAACGAGGTCGGCCTTCTGCTCCTTCATAGCCACCCAGCCCTTCTCGAACATCTTGCCTTCTGAGTCGGGGCCGCTGGTACCCACAATCTTAATATTAGGATACTTGGCACGCACAGCAGCCACGAAAGGCTTCAGGCGCTCAAAGTAAGGCGTGTCCCACTGCTCATTGCCGATACCGATATACTTCATGTTGAAGGGTTCGGGATGGCCCATGTCTGCACGAACCTTGCCCCACTTGGAATCAACAGGACCATTGGCAAACTCAATCAGATCCAGACAGTCGTCGATGAAGGGCTGCAGCTCGTCCATCTTGGCATGAGCCTTCTCGCCATTCTGGAACTGACAAGCCAGACCTACGCTCAGCACGGGCAGCGGTTCAGCCTTGATGTCCTCACAGAGCTGGAAGAACTCAAAGAAGCCAAGACCGTAGCTCTGATAGTAGTCAGCATAATAGCGATAATCGAACGTATCCTCCCAACGGTTTCTGTTCAGCGGACGGTTCTCTACCGGACCAACGGTGTTCTTCCACTGATAACGGGAGTCAAGCGTAGTACCCTCAACGATGCAACCACCGGGGAAGCGGAACACGCCAGGGTGCATATCCTCAAGAGCCTGAGCCAAGTCGCTACGCAGACCATTCTCACGTCCCTTATACGTATCGGCAGGGAAAAGCGACACATGCTCCAGTGCAACAGGATTGCCATCGGAAAGGAAAATGCGCAGATTAGCCTTCGGCTCTGTGCGTGTGGCCTTGATAGTAACGGTATATTTCTTCCATTCGTTGCCATTCACGTCAACCTTCACCTCAGAGAAGTTCTGACGCTCATACATGGCCTGCTCGTTGATGAGCTGCACCCGAATCTGAGACTTTCCCTTAGGAGCCTTTGCCCACACTGAGAAACGATACTCCTTGCCTTTCTCCACACCAATGCCGAAGAAGCCCTCATTCTGAAGACCCGTGCGGCGCTCCCTGTGTCCGGGATCGCTCAGCACCACATAATGCGGACAGCGCTCGAAAGGACCATCGTTCTTCAGTTCCACATTGCCAAAGACGCGCCAGCCCATGAACGACTGAGGGAACTCAAAGGAGCGGTTCTTCACCAGTTCGCCATAAAGACCTCCATCGGCTGCGAAGTTGATGTCTTCAAAAAACAAACCGTACATCGTGGAAGAAACAGGCGCTCCAAGCTTGGCCGTCTTCACCTCCATGACGTGTTGTGCCTGAGCTGACAGAACGCCAGCAAAAGCTAATGCACATGAAATAAGTTTTAGATTCATTTTGTTTTAAGTTATAATTAGGTTACTATAAATATCTCTACTCGTGCAAAATTAGTTAAAAAGTAATAGAATTACAAAAGTATTTAGTAGAAAATCGTTACTTTTGTATCTCTTTAACGAACCAAATCATTACAATAGTACCGCTATTTGGAAGAGAACAAATTCAGAATCAACTAAAAAACAGACTCGTATGAAGACAATCCTTGTAGCAGAAGACAATGACAGCAACTACATCCTGATGACCTATATCTTGCGCCGTGATTACCAGTTCCAGCGTGCGAGAAACGGGCAGGAAGCAGTGGACATGGTGGAAGAAGGCGGATTCGACTTGGTACTCATGGACATCAAGATGCCTGTAATGGATGGGTTGGAGGCAACAGCTAAGATCAAGGAAGCTCATCCCGAGCTACCGGTAATCGCCCTGACAGCCAACGCATTCGACAGCGATCGGCAGTTGGCACTGAAAGCTGGCTGTGACGATTTCCTTTCTAAGCCCGTGAGCAGCGAGAAATGTCTTGCCCTCATTGCGAAGTTCATCGGGAAATAATCACCGATATCTACACTCCAACTCTCCTACACTTTTCATTATAATAATAAGGTGTAGGCAAACGTTGGATTGTAGCACTTTTCTGTTAAGTAGCCATTTTGCTATGAGCTATTCATTTTCTTATATTCTTATGCAAAAATTAAAAAAGTTTACAATTTTGCAGCAATTATGTAAAGAAATGATAGTTTTTTGCATGTTTTTTTAAAAAAGAGTATTGTTTATTAAAAAAAAGCATTACCTTTGCAAACTCGTAAATTGCCCATATTGAGCACTTTTCCTGTAGAAGACTCTATGGCAGATGTACGAAGGTATCATTGCAAAGCAAGAGAGATGACAGACTCATATTCATGAAAGAAACAAAAAAACGAAAATAGAATAGATTTGTACTTATGAAAGAAAAAGTATTAGCGTTTTTGGTTGGCCTGTTCCTCACCGTAGGAACAGCTGTTGCCCAGAACAAGATAACGGGTACGGTCCTCTCAGCCGAGGACGGCGAGCCCATTATCGGTGCATCAGTACTGATTAACGGTACGAAAAACACGGGAACAACCACCAACGTAGACGGTAAATTCATCATCACAGTACCACAGGGAAAGAAACTGAAAGTCAGCTACATCGGTATGAAGGAAGCTGTAGTGACACCTAAGAACGGCATGGTTATCAGACTGCACTCCGATGCCACGATGGTGGACGAAGTGGTGGTGACTGGTATTCAGAAGATGGACAAGCGCATGTTCTCGGGTGCTACTGCCAAGATCGATGCCGACAAGGCTAAGCTCTCAGGTGTGGCCGACGTGAGCCGTTCGCTTGAAGGTCGTGTTGCTGGTGTGTCGGTGCAGAACGTATCGAGCACATTCGGTACTGCCCCAAAGATTAAGGTGCGTGGTGCTACCAGTATCTATGGCTCCAACAGCGGCCCTCTGTGGGTGGTTGATGGCGTGATTCTGGAGAACGTGGTGAACGTGAGTTCCGACGATCTCTCCTCTGGCGACGCTACAACACTGATTTCCAATGCTATAGCAGGTCTGAATGCTGACGACATCGAGTCATTCGACGTGCTGAAAGACGGTTCAGCCACCTCTATATATGGTGCACGCGCTATGTCGGGTGTGGTTGTCATCACTACAAAGAAAGGACGCTCCGGACAGAGCAGTGTCAACTATACTGGAGAGTTCACCTACCGCTTGAAGCCCAGCTACAAAGACTATAACATCTCGAACTCACAGGAGCAGATGGGCATCTACAAGGAGATGCAGGCAAAGGGATGGCTGGAGTTCTCGGCCTTGGCCGATGGCTCATCGAGCGGTCTGTACGGTAAGATGTACAACCTCATGCAGCAGTACAACGAAAGCACGGGCCAGTTCGGACTGCCCTACACCGATGCTGCCATGAACTCATACCTGCAGCAGGCTGAGTTCCGCAATACCAACTGGTTCGACCTGCTCTTCAACAACAATATCATGCAGACCCACTCAGTGAGCATTTCGAGTGGAACAGAGAAAGCCAACCTCTATGCCTCTGTCTCGGCCATGATAGACCCAGGCTGGACGAAATCCAGCGACGTGAAGCGTTTCACAGCTAACGTGAATGCATCGTTCAACATCTCGAAATGGTTGACCTTTACACTGCGCACCAATGCCAGCCACGTCGATCAGAAAGCCCCTGGCACACTGAACCAGAACGTTGACCTGGTGAGCGGTGCAGTGAGCCGTAGCTTCGACATCAACCCATTTAGTTTTGCACTCAACACTGCACGTACGCTGGACCCCAACCAGACCTACAAGCGTAACTATGCCGACTTCAACATCTTCCATGAGTTGGACAACAACTATCTTGATAAGAATGCCATGGACGTGAAGTTCCAAGGCGAGCTCTCCTATAAGCCCATTATGGGACTGGAAATCAACGTGTTAGGATCATACCGCACCAACAAGACCACACTTGACCATAACATTCTGAACAGTTCGAACCAGGCTATGGCCTATCGCGCTGGTGTGGACGACCCGAACGTGATGTACAACAACACCTACCTCTACACCGATCCCGACCAGCCCAACTCGCTGCCCGTATCGGTGATGCCTACCGGAGGTATTTGGATTAACTCACAGAACAAAGTGCTGCAGCTCGACTTCCGTGGCACAGTGGCCTACAACACCGCATGGAAGGACGGAATGCACCGCTTCAACGCAATGGCCGGTATGGAGGCCAACCGTGTTGACCGCGAGATGTCGGAGAACCAAGTTTACGGCATCGACTATGAGCGCAGTCAGCTGGTCACCATCACACCTGCCTTCTACAAGCAGGCCAAGGAAGAGGGTACTACCCTTACCAGCCGTAACAACGCTTGGGGCCGCCGCATGGCTTACTTCGCCAACGTGAACTACGGCTTCAAAGATCGTTACATCATCAACCTGACAGGGCGCTACGACGGTTCTAACCAGCTGGGACGCTCAACAAAGGCTCGCTGGCTACCCACTTGGAACGTATCACCTGCATGGAACATATCGGAAGAATCGTTCTTCAAGAAACTGCAGGAAAAGACCAACAATGCCTTCTCGTATGCCAAGCTGCGTCTGAGCTATTCACTCACGGGTGAATTCCCCGAGAACCTGTCGTCCAGGGCATCGGCCTACACCGTATTCGGTGCATCTACCATCTGGCGTCCTCAGGGCGACCAGCAGGAAACTGGTCTGGGACTCTCCATCATGGGTAATGAGAACCTGACCTTCGAGAAGAAATACGAATGGAACCTGGGTGTTGACCTCGGATTCTTCGACAACCGCCTGAACATTGTGAGCGACTTCTACTGGCGCAACAACCACGACCTCGTGGGCTATCTGAACACCAACGGCTACGGCGGTATGCTCCGCAAGTTTGCTAACTATGCCAAGATGAAGTCGCACGGTATGGAGGTTACCATCTCATCACAGAACCTCAAGTCGAAAGACTGGAAATGGAGTACTGACTTCACTTTCTCATACACCAAGACACAGATTACCGACTTGTTGGCTACCAGCCGCGTTATCGACCTGGTTGTGGCCAGTGGTGCACCGCTCGTAGGATACGACCACCGTTCGCTGTTCTCAATTCCTTTCGTGGGGCTGAACGATGAGGGTATTCCCCAGATCATCAATGAGAACGGACAGGTTACCACCAGCGACATCAACTTCCAGGAGCACGACAAACTGGACTTCCTCAAATATGAAGGTCCTACAGAACCGGCCTATACTGGCGGTCTGAACAATACACTGCAGTGGAAGAACTGGCGACTGAACGTGTTCTTCACCTACTCGTTCGGCAACAAGATTCGTCTCGATCCGGTGTTCTCCTATGCCTACAGCGACCAAACGGCCATGCCAAAAGAGTTCAAGAACCGCTGGGTGATTCCTGGCGATGAGAAGACCACAGACATCCCCGCTATCGCATCAGTAGCACAGTACTACAAGGATCGCTACATCAGCTGGGCATATAATGCCTACAACTATTCTACGGCACGTGTGGCCAAGGGCGATTTCATTCGTCTGAAGAACATCTCACTCACCTACGACTTCTCGCCGCAGCTCATCAGCAAAATAGGTCTGCGCACAGCCTCGCTGAAGTTTGATGCCACCAACATCTGGTTGCTCTACTCCGACAAGAAGCTGAACGGCATGGATCCTGAATTCGTGAACGCCGGTGGTGTGGCTTCTCCACTCTCCAAGCAGTTTACGCTCACCGTAAGATTGGGCATTTGATGGGATTAAAAAATTGAAGATTGAAAATTGAAGATTGAAAATTGAATATTAAGCAATATGACTGATTTCAAGAACAAATATCTGAGAAAGGCTGGATACAGGTGCTGTGGCATCGCAGCAATCGTGCTGGCATCGATGTCGCTCACTGCTTGTGGCGACTTCCTGGACAAACAGCCCGACGAGCGCAAAGAGCTGGAAACCGAAAACGATGTGGTGGACCTGCTGAAAGGCTCCTACCCCGAAGCTAACTACCAGTTCCTTTGCGAGCTCAGCAGCGACAACCTGATAGACAACAACGCGCCCCACCTGCCGTCGAACCCTAATGACAAGCAGATTGAGAACCACTACAACTATGCCACCTATAGCAGCTACCTTTGGCACAACGAGTTGTTCCGCTTTGCTCCGGCTACAACGGCCACTTGGACTGATTCCGACTCACCAGGCAGAATATGGTCGGAATGGTTCTACTCCATTGCTTGTACCAACCACGTCTTGGAGACCATTGACCGCATTGCAGGAAAACAAGGACTGACCAGCCGCACACAATATGGACAACTCAGTGCACGACTGAGAGCCGCCTATGCCGAGGCACTGCTGCTGCGCGCCTATGACCACTTCGTTCTAACCAACATCTTTGCGCAAGCATACAAGGACGAAACCACCAGCGCACAGGAGACCTCCATTCCCTACGTCACAGAGACAGAGTCAACAGTGTTCAAAGACTATAAGCGTCTGTCAGTGAAAGAGGTCTATGACCGCATCATTGCCGACTTGGAAGAAGCGCTGCGCTACATGAGCGACAGCTACTTCGAAGCACCGAAATATCACTTTAACACTCAAGCTGCACATGCATTGGCTGCTCGCGTCTATCTGTATCATCACGACTGGGACAAATGCATTGAGCACGCCAACGCTGTGCTGGGCACCGACGACACATCGCTCCTGCGCATGTGCATGGACTACTCAGTATTTGAAAAGTGTGCATCGGCCAAAGACTATGCCAATGCATGGCAAGATCCAGGTCTGAACAACAACCTGCTGATTCTTAATACCTATAGTACGTATGCACGCGCTATCTTCGGCTATCGTTACAGCGTAGCAGGCGAGGCTGCCAGCAATGTGCTCATGGTTCGTACCAACAGCCAGTTGTGGCGTGGTTATATCGCCACACCTATCTCACTGGTTAGCGGTATGCTCTTCAGCTCGTCATCCCACGACTACGGCTTCTTCTCCTGCAAGATACAGGAGCAGTTCGAGTTGACCGATAAGATTGCACAGACAGGTTACGTTCACCAGATGATACGCGCCTTCACCTCAATGGGACTGTTGTTGGAACGCGCCGAGGCCTATATCATGAAGAATGATCTGGTCAATGCCAGCCACGACCTTCAGGCCTATTGGAACAACTCCATCGAGACCTTCTCGGAGAAAGACAAGGAGAGTTTCGTAAAGCCTGGCTACATCAAGTACATGGACGACGCGCTACTGAAGGCAAACTTCACCAACGACCCAACAAAGGATCCAAAGGCCAACTGTCTGAACGATTGGGACTTCATGTCTGTCAACATTTCGCCAAGCGTCAAGGTGTCAGCCGCAGCTGTACCCTATATGAACTGTCTGAACGACTTCCGCCGATTTGAGACCAGCTTCGAAGGCATGCGTTTCTTCGACCTGAAACGCTGGGGAATGGAGTGGACACACTACATGGGCAACGAAAAGACACCTTACGTGATGAAAGGCATCGACGAGAGAAGAGCCATCGAGGCGCCATGGGAAGCACTGGCCAACGGTGCCGGCAGCTCACGCGAGCCACTGCCCTCACTGACAAGGAACTTCCCCTCAGGCGACCTGCAGCATCCCGTCTACGAGAAATTCAGAACCGATTCAATTAACTAAGGAGAAACTGTCACATGAAACTTAGACAATCCATACTCATCATGGCGGCTTGCGTTGGCACCGCCTTCCAACTGGCATCTTGCTCGGAGGAACTGGGCGACTCGATTTTCGACACACACCAGTACCCACTCAACCAAAGTGCCTATACCTTCCCGCTCGATACATTCGTGAAGGTGAACTTTCTGGAGCCATACAACATGCGCTTCATCTATAAAATGGAGTACATTAGTTCCGACAAAGAGAAGAACCTGACACCTGCTTCATACGAGAACAGCTGCAAACTGGCTGTACTCACCAAGTATCTGTGGTATGACTCCTACAAGAACATGGCAAACGAGCACGATGTATTCCTGAAGAAATACAGTCCACGTATCATACACGTCATCGGATCGAAGAACCTGAACACCTCATCGGGTACTGAGACACTGGGTGTCACCGAAGGTGGAACAAAGGTGACGCTTTATCGAGTCAACCTGCTGAATCCGGCTGACATTGATAACCTGAACGAATACTTCTTCGAGACAATGCACCATGAGTTCGGACACATTCTGGACAACACCAAACTGCACCCCACCCCGTTCAACCTGCTGAGCAACGGCTTGTACAACTCAGCTGGATGGAGCGACACACCTGACTCAGTGGCCGCATCGCAGGGATTCGTAAGTCCTTACGCATCATCTTCCTATACCGAGGACTGGGTAGAGACTCTGGCCCGCTACCTGACACGCGACTCCATCACACTGGCAAAGATTTATCATTCAGCCGAGTATGAATGGGAGACTGTGGATCTGGCCGACAAAGATGGCGATGGCAGCGTGACGACAAAAGACTATTCTACCATGCTGAAAGGCATAGTAGATATTGACACCATTGGCTACTTAAAGGAAGACCAGTCGGGCAAGGGAGAGCACAAGGTTTACAGACGTGTATGCACACGCGACAACAATGACTTCGTGGTGCTGGGCGATGATGGCAAGCCACAGTGGAAAGCCAACGGCATAGGTGCCCGTCAGGTGCTGGAAACAAAGTTGCAGTATGTGCGCGAATACATGCAGACCCAGTTTGGCATCAATATCGACCAGTTGAGAGCTGAGATTCAGGCCAAGCAGTTCCGTAAGGGCAGCGACGGCAAGTTCTTAGAGGAGAGCTACTATAGCGAACTGACTCACAGAACGGAAAAACGACTGTTGAACGCACTAATCTATAAAGATCCGGTATCGGGCAAGAGCACAATGGACGTTCTGCTTGAAGAATTGGAGAAATACAAGAAATAATCACTCACCAAAAGACTTAAGGAGGTTTACGATATATGAAAAAAATCTGTGCATCCGCAATACTTTTGACGTTGGCACTCACATTTACAGGCTGCTCGCGCGAACAGGACAACTTGTTTGACAAGTCGGCTGCCGAGCGACTGAACGAGATAAGCAGCATCTACTCACAACGACTCACCAGCAGCAAAGGTGGATGGGTGATGGAATACTATCCCGATGCCGACAACGAAGACTTGGTGATTGGAGTGGGTTATATCATCATGGCACGATTCCAAGATAACGGATCGGTGTACACAGGCATGAAGAACTCAGCAAGTGATGAATATGCGCCCATGCCTGAAGACAATAGCCGTAACATCTGGCGCAAGACGAACACATTGCCCATCTTCCTTACCGACACTTCGGCATGGGAGGTCATCACCGATATGGGTCCTGTGCTCAGTTTCAATTCCTACAACAAGTGTCTGGGACGATTCACTGATCCTTACGACTTGGGACAGACGCCCAACAAATACGATGACGAGTCGGGTAAGGGCTATCAAGGCGACTACGAGTTTGTAATGGTCGATGTACCCGAGGGCGGCAACCACATACTGCTCAAGGGAAAGAAGCGCAACGTATATCAGCGACTGACACGCGTACCCGAAGGAACTGACTTTGAGACTTATCTGGATGACCTGAAGACCTACAACGACAATTTCTTCACTGATAATATGCCGTACGAATTCATTCTGACAAGCAACGGTACCAACTATCAGTTAGACCGTATGCAGACAGGGCGTCCCATCTTCTATCCGCAAGGTAAGGACTCAGTGGCCTACGGACGATACCTGCCCTATCTTGTAACAAAGTACGACAACCAGTACCACCTACGCTTCAAAGACTCGGTGATGCTGAACGACAACTCACAGATGGAGCAGGAGTTCACCTACATAGCTGGTGAAGACATATTCAAGGGAACAGCCAACTCAGCCAACACCATTCGGGCACCTTATGCATCGGCCATGCAGTTCTTCACACAGTATTTTAACGATCAGCACAAGTTCAAGTTCTTCCGCGACAAGGCCAAGAGTGACATGTCACAAAAGGTGAAGGATGCCTTCGAAGCCGCCAGCAATGCTATGAACAAGAAGAACAAGAAGTACAAGATTGACTCCCTGTCACTGGTCAAGGCCGATAACGAGCTGACGTGGCAGTTGCGCTATCTGTCAGGCAAGTCAGGCGATGACCTGCCCTATCGCTACAGTGTGCAGTTTGATGGCGACTATATGACAATAAACTTTATTGATGCAGCAGCTCAGAATGGACGCAACGTGATGAACAGTGTAGCTGAGATTAAGTACTTGATTACCGACATCCTGTCACGCCGGTTCAAGGTTGAGCCCTATGTCACCCGATTCAACTTAACCAAGATAAAGTTAACAGCAGAAAATGACCCAGACATTTGGTTCGTGATTAATTATTAACTCATAAAATTATTACGAGTATGAAAAAACATTTACTAACAATGGTTGCCCTTATGGCAACGACAGCTGGCTTTGCCCAAGACATGGCCACTGTAAGAGCTCTGACTCAGAGCAAGCAAGTGACTGAATTCTCAGTTGCTGAACGTCATGAACTTCAAGACGTGAAAGAGGGAGACCTCAACATGAGAAAAGCCCCCAAGAAAACTTTCGCTGACGGTGTGATGTATGCACGTCCAAAAGGATCGTACTGGATTTCAGGAACTTCATCATCAGGCTCATCCTATGAGTACTTGGTTGTACCTCCATTCACCGAGCAGAAGTTCATCAACCTGTGTACAAGCAAGGAACAGGCTACGTGGGCTATTGGCACTAACGACATGTCAAAATACGCTGACGAAGAGAACAACTTTGTATGGAAGTTCGAAAAGCCATCACCCGGATACGTATCTTACTGTCCTTCAATCACATTCAACAACATCAGCTATCAAGTAGCCGACTACGTATTGCCAATGGACTCTGTACCCTATACTATCCATCCTTTCAATTACCTGAGAGGTAAGAGATACTATGGCTATTCAGATGGTGCTTCAGCCTTCATGACCGGTGCCGACAGCTTCGACTTCGATGGTGACTCTAACCCAGAGACTTTCTACCCATTGGGCTTCCGCCAGTTCTTTGATAAGCCTGCCACCGCCCTTCGTCTGAACGAAGTGATCATGTGGGTGACAACACCAAATCAGGACTATGATGGTGAGGGACTGTACCTCGTGTTCAACAAGGTGGTGCGCGATGAAAAGAACCGTCGTACCATTGGTGAGGTGATTGACACCATGTATTGCACTAGCTTGGATTTGTCTGATGAAGTAATTACAAATACCAACGTATATCCTGGCGACATGACATTCGCAAAACTTACCGAGGATGAATTTGGCACACTAATTCCCGCTCCTCTGCTGCTGAATGAAGAGTTTGCCATCACCGTCATGGGTACAAACAAGGAGGGAATCGACATTCGCTTCTACTTCACTGACCAGGGCGGTAGCGAAGAGGAATTTGAGACATGGGCTACACCAACCTACATTGTGCCCTGCGACGAGAAAGGCAAGCAGTTGGGTGACAACCCCAACGGTCTGTCTTACTGGAATGAGACTACCAGCGGTCAAAAGTATTGCTACAGCGTAGTGTTCATGTTCGATGCAGAGATGGAAGGCATGGAGATTGTTGAAGACCAAGACCTGAACCAGCAGATTGCCCCCGCTGCAGGAGGTGAGACAGCGTCAAAGGCAGAAGCCGGTGCAGAAGGCTATCCCGCATACGTCTATACCAACTATCCTTTCTTCGAGGACGAAGAAGCAACAGGCAACTACGAACTGGAAGGCGTTCCCGAATGGGCAACTGTCAAAATTGACCCCACTGCCTATGAGTATCAGATTGGTACTGAGAATGAGATTCGTGGTTTGCACATGATTTGGTTCGAGGCTCAGGCACTGCCTGCTGGCGAGACTGGACGTTGGGCTGAAGTGAAGGTGAAGAGTGCATTCGGCATCACCGCCGTTCCCTCTCTCTTCATTCTGCAGGGCGATGCTCAGGTTCCCACTGGCGTGAAGGCCATCAAGTTCGATGCCGACGGCAAGTTTGTTGCCACTTACAACATGAGCGGAAAGCGCGTGAACGAGAATGCTAAGGGCATCATCATCCGCGACGGTAAGAAGTTCATCAACAAGTAATCAATAGTTGATTCACATAAAAAACTCCCACTCAGAGGAAATATCTGAGTGGGAGTTTTTTTTGTGTGGATATAAGCGAACGCTACCCTACTTCACCAGCACCACCAAGTATTTACTTGTGCTCCAGAATTGCTCTGGATTCGTGATGCGCAGCACATACTGCTTGTTGGCATCGCGCTGCAACGTATAGGAACCTGCGGGATGCGAGGTGAGCATCTCGGCATTGCGCGAATAGAGCTTAATCTCATTATCCACTCTGATGTCAATCTTCGTGAAGTAGTTCTTGTTGAAGTTCTGCTGTAGCACCTTGCCATCCTTCAGGATGTTCTGTTCCTTCAGTTCCTTCTTCGTACCGAACACATACCATGCAGTGTGCAACTGTTTGTCCTGCGTACTGATGGTTTCTGCCTTCGACGTATTCTCCTCCTTCAGTGCATTCACATCCTCGTTCAGGCCTGCGATAGTCTCATCGAGCTCTGCAATGTGAATCTCCTTGGCTTCCAGTTCAGCCCGTAATACTCGCAACTGCTCATCCTTCTCCTGCAACTGAGCTGTCAGACTCTCAATCGTACGCTTCAGCTGTTCACCGTTGAGCGAGCTCTCACGCAACTGCTTACGCAGCTTGTTGATGAGTTCACGGTTCTGCTGCATGGTGCTCTGAATGAACTGCATGTTCTCCTTGATGCGGGCAGCAGAGCTGGCACCTTCACCACGCTGAGCCACGGCTACCCTACCCTGTGCCTCGGTAATCTCACGGAAGCCCTCCTCAATGTCAACCAGTGTACCCACCATGTCATTGATTTCATTATCTTTTTGGGCTATAATCTGATTCAACGAGTCACGCTGATGAGCCATAGCCTCCTCAGCGGCTTTATTATTCTGCTTGCAGCCTGTCATAGCCACAAATGCGAGTGCGAAAAAAAACAGTTTCTTCATATTACTCTTTATTTTTAATGATTAGTCTTCAATGTTTCATCCACTCTGTCTTGGCTGTCAGCACCAGCCAAGACTACGACAATTTCGCCTTTCGGCTCATGCGATTTAAAATGAGCCAGTACCGCATCCAACGTACCACGGACACTTTCCTCATGTACCTTTGAAATCTCACGGCACACACTCACCCTCCTGTCCGGACCATAAGCCTCAACAAACTGTTCCAACAATTTCACCAAGCGATAGGGCGACTCATAGAAAATCATGGTACGCGTCTCGCCCTTGAGCGACAGTATCTTCGTCTGGCGGCCTTTTTTCTGAGGCAGAAAGCCTTCGAAGGCAAATCTGTCACAAGGCAGACCGCTGCTCACCAATGCTGGCACAAAGGCTGTAGCTCCAGGAAGGCACTGCACTTCAATGCCAGCTCTCACCGCCTCACGAACCAGGAAGAATCCCGGATCGCTGATGCCCGGTGTACCGGCATCGCTGATGAGCGCAACGTTCTGCCCAGCCAACAAACGTTCCACGACCCCCTGTGAGGTGCCATGTTCGTTGAACTTATGATGCGAAAGAAGATGGTTGTGAATGTCGAAATGCTTCATAAGGATGCCCGACGTGCGAGTATCCTCGGCCAGTACCACGTCAACCTCTTTCAGGATGCGAACGGCACGATAGGTCATATCCTCCATGTTACCAACAGGTGTCGGCACGATGTAAAGCGTTCCCATACAATTTACAAAAGTAGCTATTTATTTAATTATAGTCAAAAATTGAACTATTTCTTTGCAATTTTTAAAACGTATTTGTACTTTTGTAGTCAAAACAAACGACTTATGACAGAAAATCATATAGGCGAGCCCCATCGCCACGGCAGAATAGAGGTGGTATGCGGCTCTATGTTCTCAGGCAAGACAGAGGAACTGATCCGTCGCATGCGCCGCGCAAAATTTGCACGCCAACGGGTCGAAATCTTCAAACCCAGCATTGACGTACGATATTCGGAAGAAGATGTCGTGAGCCACGACCAGAACCACATCCTCTCCACTCCCATCGATTCATCGGCCTCCATCCTGCTGCTGGCCAGCGACATCGACGTGGTGGGCATCGACGAAGCTCAGTTTTTCGACATGGGGCTCATTGATGTGTGCAACGAACTGGCCAACCGTGGTGTTCGCGTCATCGTGGCAGGTCTTGATATGGACTACAAAGGTGTTCCTTTCGGCCCCATGCCAGGCCTATGTGCCATTGCCGACGACGTGACGAAGGTCCATGCCATTTGCGTGAAATGCGGCAACCTGGCCTACGTGAGCCATCGCAAGGTGGAGAACGACCGACGCGTATTGCTGGGCGAGACGACAGAGTACGAACCGTTGTGCCGTGAATGCTATCAGAAGGTGATTAAAGAAGAAAAAGACAGAAAAAACGAGTGAAAATTTGGTCTTTTCAAAAAAAGGTGTTACCTTTGCACCCGCTTTCAATAGAGAAAGCCTTGATCCGCTAGCTCAGTCGGTAGAGCACAACACTTTTAATGTTGGGGTCTTGGGTTCGAACCCCAAGCGGATCACGAAAAGAGAGGTTTACGCCTCTCTTTTTTGTTT
>JAEEGH010009856.1_pt1 | contig 22092 bp, 15 predicted proteins | sample 9134181 | NCBI WGS metagenome assembly JAEEGH01 (sample SAMN16246544, study PRJNA631951) | gut metagenome | biome: gut microbiome; feature: rumen; material: DP-attached | host: Bos | place: Iran: Karaj | collected 2018-10
ATGAGATGGCCAAGCAGACTGCTATTGCTTCGCAGAAGGTTGCTTCTGCAAGAAAGGCTGAACAGCTGGCAAAGAAGTCTGCCGAATGGGTCAAGAAGATTGTCAAAGGCATAATCGAAGGTATAAAGCGTCTTGGTGCTGCGATTGGCGCTGCATCAGTCCCTGTTCTGCTAATCCTTGTTCTTGCCGGTCTTATTGGTGGTATCGTCGCTTCTGCATTCGGTATCTTCTTTGCAGGAGATACTACTGCTACCGGCGAAACGACCAGAACTCTACAGGAAGTTGTTCTTGAGATCAATGGCGAGTATACCGGTAACATAGAGGCAATTAAGACCGATAACCCTTATGATGTGCTTGTAACGGAAGGCTATCAGGCTTCTTGGCCGGAAGTCCTATCGGTATATGCGGTATATGTTACGACTAGAACCGAAGGCGCTACGGATGTAGTTCATCTGACAGATGATAACGTTACAACCCTTCGTGACATCTTCTGGGAGATGAATACAATCACCTACTACACTGATACTGTTACTGAAACAGTTCAGGTTCCTCTACTTGATGATGACGGAGTACAGCAGACGGATGAAGACGGAAACCTGCTTTATACAGAGGAAACTGTCACTACAACGACACTCTATATCACCATAAGTCATTTGACGGCAGCTGAAGAAGCGGCCAATCTCGGCTTTAATGATGATCAGATGGCTCAGCTTAACGAGCTTCTGGATGTCAGGAATGCTTCTTTGTGGACTCAGATCCTCAGAGGCGTCGGACTTGGCTCTAATGAACTGGTTAACCTTGCACTGTCGCAGCTTGGTAATGAAGGTGGCGAGAAGTTCTGGCGTTGGGCTGGTCTCGATTCCAGATGTGCTTGGTGTGCTCTCTTCGTATCTTGGTGTGCTGATCAGACCGGACTTAGGGCCGCCGGCAAGATTCCCTATTTCTCTTTTGTCTCCGACGGTGTTGACTGGTTTCAGGCTCAAGGCAAGTGGATCGATGGTGCTGATGTAGACAGTTCAAACTACGAAAGCCTCATTCAGCCCGGTATGATCATCTTCTTTGACTGGGAACCAGACGGTTATCCTAACCATGTAGGCATTGTTACCAGCGTATCCGATGGCTATATTCATACCGTTGAAGGCAACAGCAGCGATGCCGTGAGAGAAAAGAGCTATTCCGCTGATAGTGCAAGTTTATTTGGCTTTGGTGTGGTTTGGTGATGCGTAACTAAAAGTTTACAAAGCGGTCTCCAGGTAGCATTACGAGGTGCCTGGAGACAATTTACATTAAGTTTTGCGGGTTATGTGCTGAAAGCATACATTACAAATATGGAGCCTTATATTATAATTAAGAAGTACTCGTTACGTGTTCGGTGAATAGTATTTCGTGTTACGGCACAATCTTATAGAACTGTCCCAATAATGGGCATCACAGACGAGTATAATTATTATGTAGTACTCTATTAAGGAGCAGAATAATGGCAAATAGAAACACAGCCCTTCATTCAGCAAAAGATGCAAAGAATGACGAGTTTTATACTAGGTTTTGCGATATAGAAGCAGAGATTAACGCTTACATTGAGTATAATCCTGATGTTTTCCGCGATAAGACAATACTCTTGCCTTGTGATGATCCGGAATGGTCTAATTTTACGCGGTACTTTGCAACGAACTTTGAAAGATTTGGTCTAAAAAAACTTATATCAACGTCCTATTCTTTTAGTTCGGGCAGCAAGCAGATTTCTATGTTTGAAATGATGTCACCATTGTTCGATAAAGAAATTAGGAACAAACACGGGAAGCTCTTTACAGTAACTCGTGATGCTAATACTTCTGGTCGAATAGATGTAGATGATATTGAATTTAATGGATACCTGAAAGGTGATGGTGATTTTAGATCTGATGAGGTCTGCAAGTTGAGAGATGAAGCCGATTTCATTATTACTAATCCGCCTTTTTCGTTATTTCGAGAATTTGTGGATTGGATAGTTGAAGGCAATAAGCAATTTATAATAATGAGCAACAAAAATGCCATAAATTACAAGGAAGTTTTTCCTCTAATACAAGCAAACAAAATGTGGGTTGGATACACTTCGCTAAATGGTGGACGTTGGATGATTATGCCCAAAGGAATAGATATAAAGAGTGATAAGGCAAAACCTGATGGTGATGGAAATATGATTCTTAATGTTCCAGGCGTTTGCTGGATGACAAATGTTGAACACGGGAAAAAGCACGAATGGTTGAAGCTGGACACAAAAGCACACAATTTGAAGTACAACGCTAAACTGAAAAAACAACTTGAAGAATTTGGCACAACAGATTATCCGCATTATGAAAACTATGATGCTATTGAAGTGCCTTTTGTTGAATGCATACCCTCTGATTATGAAGGAGCTATGGGGGTTCCGTTAACATTTTTGGATAAATACAATCCAGAGCAATTTGAAATTATTGGAAAGCCGCACGGAGATTTGGGCGTTGAGTTAGGATTAAGACCGTATCCACGAGAATTGAAGAAACTAAATCATGGTATGCGTGATGGGGATTTATATTTCTTAGCCAAAGGTATGCCTATAATTCCATATGGAAGAATTCTTATTCGCAGGAAGGTATAGGTTTATGGCTAATAATTCGAGTTTAGGTTCTGCAAAAGAAGGAAAAAATGATGAGTTTTACACTCAGTATAGTGATATTGAAGCTGAAATGAACGCTTATATTGAGTTCAATCCTGATGTGTTTAGGGATAAAACTATCCTTTTACCGTGTGATGATCCTGAGTGGAGTAATTTTACCAAGTATTTTGCAACGAATTTTGAAAGATTTGGGCTAAAAAAGCTCATTTCGACTTCTTATGCTAAAGGAGCCAGTAATAAACAAATAACAATGTTTGAAATGATGTCTCCGAACTTTAATCAGGAAAAACACGAAACACACGGCAAATTGTTTACGCTGACTCGTGATACTGATGGATCAGGCAGAGTTGATATAGATGACATTGAGTTTTCTGGTTATTTAGATGGCGATGGAGATTTTAGGTCTGAAGAAATTACTGCTCTAAGGGATGAGGCAGATATTGTTATAACAAACCCTCCGTTCTCTTTATTCAGCGAGTTTTTATCTTGGATTATCTCTGCTGATAAGAGGTTTGTTATTGTTGGAAATCAAAACGCTATTTCCTATAGAGATGTTTTCCCTTTAATCAAAGAAGACAAAATCTGGCTTGGGCAGGGATTTAAGAGTAACGTAGGATACTTTCACGCTCCGTTATATGAAGATTACGCTACTGCTGGACAGCATAAAGAAGGATTGATTCGTGTTTCTGGGGTAATGTGGTTTACCAATATTGATCACGGCATTCGCCACGAAAAAATGCTTTTAGATACAATGGCTCATAATTTGAAGTTTAATAAGAAACTACAGAAAAAGCTTAGTGAAACGTACGGCGTTAGTGATTATCCACGTTATGATAATTATGATGCTATAGAGATACCCTTTTCCGAATGTATACCTTCTGATTATGACGGTGTAATGGGTGTTCCTCGTACTTTTCTTTGTAAATATAATCCCGAACAGTTTGAAATTGTTGGACGTGATGGAGATATTGAATGGGCAGAAAGCTCTGGGCCTTTTTTCACTCCACCGGATGAGCAGACAAGGCAAAAATACAAAAAAATGAATAGCACTTGGCGAGTACAAAACTCATATGTAGTTAAAGATGGTATCCCACAAACAATCTATGCGCGTATTTTCATTCGTAGAAAGGAGCAGAAACAATGAAACTGACATTGAAAGCAGATTGGACAGTTGCAGATATATGCAAAGGCTTTGTTTTTGACAAAAATGAAGGCAAAGGCTTATTTGGTCTCGACGGGCAACTTATAATTCAACCTGAATATCAGCGAAACTATATTTATGGTGATGGCAAAAAGGATGTAGCTGTCATTGATTCCCTACTTCGTGGATATCCTCTTGGTCTGCTCTATTTTGTAAAAAACAAAGATGGGAAATATGAGGTTTTGGACGGCCAGCAACGAATTACTTCTTTTGCAAGATATGTCAATCAATCATGGCAGTTTGCAGTTGAGTGGAATGGTAAGCCCCATTATATAGATAGTCTTGGCGAGAACGACAGAAATCGAATCAAAAACGCTTCTTTGCTCGTCTACATATGCGAAGGTGAACCAGAAGAAATCAAAGATTGGTTCCATACTATCAATATTGCAGGTGTTCCTTTAACGCCTCAGGAACTTCGTAACGCTTCTTATTATGGACCTTTTGTTACTCTTGCCCGTAAAGAGTTCTCTAACACTCAAAATGCCAGTATGAATATGTGGAGGACTTATGTTAAGGGACGCCCTGAAAGGCAGGAAATATTAGAGACTGCTCTTGATTGGGTATCAGATGGTGAAATAGATCTGTATATGGCAGAGCACCGCCCTGACACTAGTATTAGTGAGATTAAAAACTACTTTGACACAGTCATTGATTGGATAGATAGTTTGTTCGATTATACAGGTTCAGAAATGTGCGGACTTGAATGGGGAAGATTGTACAAGGAATATCATTCCAAAGCATACTCTAAAGATAAGATTACTGGTCGAATGGATGAACTATTTGGAGATCCACAAGTAACTAATAAGAAAGGCGTTATTGAATATATCCTTTCTGATGAATCAAAACCCGAACTATTAAATATCAGAGTGTTTGATGAAAACACAAAGCGCACCGTATATGCTCAACAGACGAGCAAGGCCAAAGCAGAAGGCGTTTCTAACTGCCCACTTTGTGCGTTAGGCACTGACAGTAATCATATTCGAATCTACAAACAAAATGAAATGGATGCTGATCATGTTGCTGCTTGGAGTAAAGGTGGAGCAACCGATATTAGCAACTGCACTATGCTTTGTAAAACACACAATAGAGCAAAAGGTAATAAGTGATGTAACAGGAGTATAGCTATGGCTTCTTTAACACATGTATGTATGTGGGATAACAAGGGCTGGAAGCGAATTACAGCCGAAGAAGCCGCGCGTCTTCATCCCGGAGGGAGAGTATCCGCTCATAGCGGTTTGTTCATGTGCGAATTGTGCGGTCAATATGTTCTGTTGACCGACAGCAAAATTAATGTTCGTCACTTTAGACATAGTTCTGCCGAGAAGAGTAAGGATTGTCCTGAAAGAACATTTGGCCCAGGTGTTACAGTTACTTTTAACTCAGCAGAGCACGAATTGCCTATTAAAATAGTTAACATAACACCTTCTTCATTCTCTTTCGAACTAGGTTTAATTAGAATCCCAATTAATCTTTTTTCATCAAAGATGCAGATCGAGATTCAAGGCAGTGAGTCTGCAGACACAAAGTTCGTCTATTCTGGTGAAAGAATTGACCCTGAACATATCACATATGTATCAATAGGTCAGAGACCCTGCGAGGACTACCACATAAAAATACTATCCGGTGATAGTAAGATCGCAGCTTACTGGCCCAAATCAGTATCGGGTATAAATCCGTTTGGAACTCTATTCGATGCTGCATCAGGCAAGAAACTTCCGTATGATGCAGATGTTGTCGTTGATAAAGAGTATTACTTGCTTGCAAAATATGAGCTGCATATTCCAAAGCACAGTCACATCCAAATACAAAAAGTGTGTGTAAATAATATCTCATGGAGCAATTGGTATCTTTACAAGATTTGCGCATCGGACTTTGATGAGGAATCTGCAAGGTTTTTCCTGGATTATCATTGTCGCTTGTCAGATAATCCTATATCTATAACTCCGGTCTGGCCAATTTATGTTAAAGAACCATACTTAATAAAGCACTGTGGGAAAATGATTTTCTTGCATGTCAAAGGTAATGTTTCAAACACATCGGTGTTCCCGTCTGCACATCTGATTACACATCAATTATCGGATTCCGCTCTTGTTGAAGTGTTGTGTAATAGCAGGCAGCAACTCATATCTGCTGGACGTAGTAAGGCTCTTAAGTATTCGTATTTTTGGAAAGTTGACCTCAACAACGTAAGCGATATGCCATCAGTTATAGTTACTGATGTTAATAACAACAGTTATGAGGCTGGAGTCTATAACACATTACCATCCAAAATGCTTCTTACTGTTAAAACTCTTTTTGACGGAAAGATTGTTATCAAACAGAAGAATAGAATTGTAAGCAAACAAAACATATCCGCAGGAGTACAGACTGATATAGACGGAATAACATGGGACTATGAAATATCTGTTCTTGTCGGAATGGATGCTGTATGGACAGCAACATTTCAACGTCATTCACTCTCAACGAGTATGGAAGACGAATCTGAATTGCTGTGTAGACTGCAAAAATATAGCGGGCATGAAATTCTGGTTCCATCTTCTATTGGTCAAATCAGCATGTACTTGAACGATTACCCAAGGATAAGAGAATGGATTTCGCTATGCAAAGTTAACAATACAATTGATGAGAGAGCTTACAAAGAACTACGATCTTTTGTTTTGAATAAAAAGGTTCTGTAATAGGAGGTTAACATGGATATCTGCAAAGTGTTAAACACGGATGAAATTACTACGATTTGCAATCTTATCACAGGTTTGGAGTTCCGAAAATATTATCAGAACAACCCTAAAGAATACGAGAAGCTCAAAAGAGGCTTTCGAGCAAAATCATTATCTAATGAAATGGCAGTTAGCATAGCTGTGAAAAATATTAACAAGCCCTTCATTAATAGTTTTGTCAATTCTATTGTTAAACTTTGGCTGGATCAAATTGCAGATGCTTATGCTGAAAACCAGAAAGAATATAACAATCTGGATGAGGCATTAGCTCAAACATTGATTGATTCTTTTTTTGTGAGTGATATTGAACTCTATTACAAATTGATTGGTAAAGAACCAAGCAATGATTCTATCCGATCGCTTTACTCTCGAATTACAGAGATTGCAAAAGAAAGAGAAATAGATGCTTTGAGTAACAGCGTTGACGACAATAAACCGACCGAAACAGAAAGTGAGTTAAGAATGAATAATCAATATAGTGAGGAGTTGAAATTGGCAACTCAACGCACTCAGAAGTTAGAAGAAGAGGTAACTCGTCTTCAAGAAGAGCTGAACTCAGCAGAAACAGAAATAAGACATTATCAAGAGCTACAAGATTACATGGACGCTCCGGAAGACGTTATAGAAAGCGATTATGATTTTATTTCAATATGTGAAGTTCGTCCTGTTGATTACAATGGCAATCAATTCTTGTTAAGGTTAGCAGACATAAAATCAGACGGCTCTATTGTTCCCTTCATTCAGGATGATTCACAACCTAAACAATTTGAGAATAGATCATTAATTTTCTTCAAAACAGGACCTCAGGAAGAAGGTACTGTTGCAACATGGGAATGGAGAGCAATTCCTAATAAAAATGATCCTTCTAAGGATTATGTTGAGTCAGATTTTAACAAATCTCTATCTCCTATTGAGGTTCACTCTTTACCAGGATGTGAATCTATAGGTGATATAATCGAGGCACTTAAAAATGGTGTGAATGAGTCTATAAATTCATACCGAGTCTTATTTACAACCCAGCGTGATAAGAATCATCTCTATGGCGTGCTGTGTGATGGGGATCAGTTAATTGTTACAGGAAAAAGAGTGAAATTGGATGATAAAGCAATCTCACTTCCGATGTTCTCTTTTAGGCGCGATGAAGTAGTGTATTTGGCAAATGGGAAATACTATTATGGCAGCATAAAATTGGGGATGCCTAAAGATGTTGTTCGTCTGAAAAAAGCTCTAGAGATTGTTAAAGACATTGTATTAAGCCGTGGTTCATGGAATGCCTTTAAAAATGCTGGCAGAACCAGAAGTGAATGGAAGATTGCTCGCGATTTCTATGAGAATATGGACACGTCATCTTTATTGCAAGAAATCGCGGATTCGTGCAATTGTTCCATTTCTGAGGCTCAAGAAATCTACGATGACTTTAAAGCAAATGTCGATGATTACATAGATAGCACTACATTAGATGATGATTTATTGTCAGCAGTTATTGTTGGGAATGATGAATTGATGCTCCGTTGTAAAACTCTAGTAAAAGATGAGTGGGAAAAAGAGAACTCTGAAATGATAGAAAAAAACAATAAGGAGCTTACAGCAGCAAATAGCGAATTAAGTGACATTAGATCGGAATATAGTAAATATGAAAAGGAACTGAAGGGCTTAAAAGCAAAAATCGAAACAGAGAAGAAAACTGCCACGCAAGTCCATGAAGAGTTAAACAAACAGATTCAAGCTGCAAACGAGAATGCAGCTGAGTTTCTATCTAAGTATGCATTGTTTAATAATGCTGGAGTTTCTTGTTCTCCTTCAGAAAGTAGTGATTCACATTCAACATCTTCGAAATACGTGCCTGCACAAGCTCTAAACAATGATGATATGGATTCAAATAGCAGCTATCAAGACGTGATTTCTACTGTTTCTTATGAGCTTGCTGAAGCTGGCGTCATTTCTGAATTTACTCATCCGTTAGCTGCATATTTGTTTTCTGCCTATACTAATGGAGTCTCCGTTCTCCTTTCTGGTCCCAATGCAGAACAGATAGCGGATGCTTTTTCAATAGGCGTTTTTGGCACAAAACCTGGCATTATTGATTGCTCTGATGAATATGATGAAAAAATATTGTTAGAGGCATACGATGATAAAGCAGATGTCGTGAAGATTATTAACCCATTTTCACGTGCCTGGATACAAAGAATTCCTCAGTTGCTAGGAAGGATCGGTGGATATTGTATTGGAGTATATCCCTTCCCTGAGGACTTACAAATCGAACCACATAGCATCTTTAATTATATGATGCCAATAAACACTGAGTACTTTGTCGATTCCATTCCGACAAATAAATATACAGGCGGGAGAATTAGTGAAAACTACCAAGCGTTTGTCAGAAAAAGTAATACGATACAACAGAATCCAGGCGCCAAGGAATTACAAGTTGCTCCACTGTTAAAAACTCTAATTTCAACCATTATTTCGGATATGTCAGAAATGATTGATGATAGTTCATCTGGTTATGATGTTTTGTTTGCTTTGCTCCCTTTAGCTCAGGCAACAAATCAAGTTCGGGTTGTAATTGATCTGCTAAACAACGGCAGTTTAAAAGTATCTTCTTCCGTTAAGGATGCTATTGATAACTACTTTGGTGAATCAGATGAATAAAGCACTGGACATACTGAGGGAAGCGGCAACTGATTATTCAGTAGAGCAAGGAGATAGCGAAGCTAGTTCTGCATGGAAGCTGAGAATAATATACACAATTCTCGGAAAGATGGCTTTAGCTTCTCTTTGGGACTCTCCGGAAGAAGGAGATGTGTCAATCATACATTTTAAGAACCGCATAATTACGCTTTGTGAAGCATACAATCAGTTGTTCCCGGAGTTGTATTTTGGGTTTACTGGAGAGGAACTAGCAGATGAAATCTATTCGATTTTCCTCAACACAGGCGTGTTGTACCATCAGCCAAATCGAATTGTAATGTCAACTCCCCGCAGTAGCTGTTGCTTAGGGATAACTTTTACTCGTGGAAAATCGCTGAGTACAAAGCAAAAGTTTAGTGGGCTTGGTTCATTTGTTGATGAAGCAGAAGATGCTGACATTACACTCTTGGATATGTTTCAGATAGATTCAACGCCGTTGATAGAAACCTGGACTAGAACTATTACTGAAACAGAGTGGAATCCAGCATCATTTGACACCCCGGTTGAATATCACAGAATGAGTTTTCCTTTCAAAGGTAGTTATTGGGTCGATTCTCCTGATACCACAGGTAAAGTATCTATACTAAGAACTGGTATGAACGGTCTGAAATTGTATTACCTTTATAAATATGACAATGAGGTTCTACTAGTATCGCAATTGCCCAATTGGTGTGTTGAAAACTCAGAGTACAGGACGTTATCTAATGCTTGCTTGGCTTATTATGGAATACTGCCTCCAATTGAGTATATTCCAGATGGTAACATAGTGTTTCTTAACTTTAGATATCTTCCACCTATAGCTGAATATAATTTTATAAAACTATATTCATGGCCTGTGGGTGCACTACCTAGTTACTTTAAAAGGGTATGTTCTTCGGAAGTGTTTGACGTATTTAAAAGTATCATGATCAGCAAAGGATTTGAGTTTAAGGAGACAATAACATGAATAATGGTGCATATTCCGTACATAAGCAACTTCGATTTGAACTTGAGAATTACATTAAATCTCAATACTTTGGCAAGACCCCATTATTACTGGATACGATTAATAGTCAGATTGATGAGGAAGGATTGTTGTATCAAAAACCGTATATTGAATCATCCCCTGCATATAAAGCAGTAAACGATGGATTAAATAAGGCAGATATTCCTGAATGGATGAAATCTTTTTTTATTCAACTGTCTAATGCTGGATTAAATGTCTACAAATCACCTTTTGTCCATCAGATTAAATCATTAGAAGCTGCGGTCAAAGGAAATGATCTATTTGTTTCCACAGGTACTGGTTCTGGTAAAACAGAATGTTTTATGTGGCCATTGCTGGCCAAAATGGCTGACGAGGCAAAACGGGATCCTAATTCTTGGGAAATGCGCGGGGTAAGAACGATTATCATGTATCCAATGAATGCATTGGTATCTGATCAGGTGGTCCGTTTACGCCGATTGATAGGTGATCGCGAGAATAGATTTGTTGATATTTTCAGAGAAAACTGTGGAAAAACATCTCGAAGGCCTCAGTTTGGAATGTATACAGGCCGTACGCCTTATCCTGGTAGAGAACCTCAACGTAAAGAGGATCATCTTTTGGAACAAACACTTTCAAGGCTGTCGTTTCCTAAAACTGAATCTGAAGAAAAATACTTTAATAAGCTCCTCGAAGAAGGAAGAATTCCAGCAAAAGTTAATATGGAAGAATTCTTAGAGGGATTACATGAGGGCCGTCATATTCCCAACAGTGAAGATGCAGAATTGATCACTCGATTTGAAATGCAACAATTCACACCGGATATTCTGATTACAAACTATTCTATGCTTGAATATATGTTGTTGCGCCCAAGAGAAGCGAAGATTTGGAATAATACCAAAGCATGGTTGAATAGCAACAAAGAGAATAAACTGCTATTTATCATTGATGAAGCCCACATGTATCGTGGTTCGTCAGGCGGAGAAGTTGCATTATTGATACGTCGCCTATTTCATAAACTTGGAATTAAACGTGATCGAGTTCAATTTATATTAACTACTGCAAGTATGCCCGATGCAACTGAAGAGGATCGATTGGCGGTTAAGACCTTTGCTAATGAATTGACAGCGTCAGATACAGAACGAATTTTTTACTATCTTACTGGCGAACGGGAAGAAATTAGTGGCAAACAAAAGTATGATATTCCATTTAGCGTTCTTTCGTCAGTTGATCCATCGATGTTCGAAGGCGATGAAGGATTGCGTTTAGATGCATTGAATAGATTTTGGAGTAATGTTGATAGTAGCGTCGGACCGTTTGCTAATGCAGATGAGGCATACTATTGGATGTACGATCATCTTATAGAATTTCGCCCTTTTGCAGAATTAATAAGCAAATGTCGCGGAAGTGCGGTTTCGTTGAATGAGCTTGCAGAAACTATATTCCCTAATGAGAATAATGAAGCTGCTTTGAATGCTATAAGCGTATTGCTTTCAATAGCTCCTTTGGCAAAAAATAGCAAAGGATCAGTTTTATTCCCCGCCAGAATGCACATGCTATTCAAGGGGTTAAAAGGTGTCTATGCCTGTTCAAATCCCAATTGTAGTCATTCTCATTCAGATGAATCATTATCATTGGGAGAGATTTTTATATCTGACGAACACTTGAATTGTCCGTACTGCAATAGTGTTGTTTATGAGCTATATAATGATCGTCGATGTGGTGCTCTATTTTATAAAGGATATATTCTAGAAGATGATGCTAAAGGCGGCTTTAAGGGCAATGTTTATATGTGGCATTATCCTGGACAGTATTTTGATAAAAATTTGAAGGAAATCCATCTATATATTCCTGAAAAAGACTTTTCATTGGTGAGAAAGAATGCTAAGAATCCTGTCCTCCCGTGTTATTTGGACATCAAAAGTGGCTTTGTGAATTTTCAGGATGATTCTCAGGCGGAGAATCCCAATGTCAGAAAGTTATATTATTGTGACTATTCTGCTCCTGGAATCCCACAGGTAATTACATTTCCAACGTGTCCACATTGTCAACATCAAATGTCAACAGCGCAGTTGAGTTCATTTAGTACAAGAGGCAATCAGTCCTTTTATAATCTAATTAAGTCTCAATTTCAGGTTCAACCACCGGTGCCAGGAAAAGATAATGATCCGGACCGACTTCCAAATCAAGGAAGAAAAGTATTGCTTTTTTCTGATAGTCGACAGAGAGCTGCAAAACTGGCGCGAGATATGTCTGAAGCCTCTGACATTATGGCAGCCAGGCAATTAATGATGATTGCTATTAGTGAAATGGAAAAAGCTGGAGCTGAACAATCATTTAACACGATATATGATTATTTCTGTATAGCTGCTGCGACTCATCATTCACATATTTTTCACGAGCCAGAACGAGAGAAATTTGCTTCTGATTGTGAGACTGCTATAAACAACTTATCAAGAAGTAAAAAGAGAGGGCGTGAATATTCACCACGTTTTAGCATAGCGAATGCTCCTAATCAAATGCAACAATTCCTTCTCTTACTATTCTGTGGTGCATACAATACACTCTGGGATTCTGCATCGAGTTGGATAGAACCAACGCAACAAGCATTAGAGGACACAATCGATAGATTAGAAGAATCCGGTATTGATGTTAGTGATGAAGAATTCTATGAATTGTTTAATGCTTGGATTATTTCAATATGTGATACAGGCACCGCATTAGGGCATACGATCCCTGATACCATACGACTAAATGTCCGCCCAAGATATGGTGGGTATGGACTAGATAAGGAATGGAAGTTTAGTAAAAACATAACAGATATTATGGGATGGAATGAGGATGATATGCTTAAGTGGAAGAGAGCACTTAGAGAATCCTTCCTAGATGTTTCATCAGAAAATGGTGATAAGTATTATGTGGATTTAACACGCATTAAGCCGAGATATGATAAGGATCATGTTTGGTATCGTTGCGAAAAGTGTTCTGAGATTACGCCATATTTGCTAAAGAATAGATGTCCTAGTTGTGGAGCTTCTATGTTACATGAAATGAGCGATAAAGATTATAATTCGCTCAGTTTCTGGAGACAGCCGATTGACGATGCTTTGGCTGGGGAAGCTATTCATATTATTGATACGGAGGAACATACCGCACAGCTTTCACATAAAGATCAAAGAGATAACATGTGGAGTAAGACAGAAGAGTATGAATTGAGGTTCCAGGACCTTATTCAGGAAGGAGAATCTCCGGTCGATATTCTTAGTAGCACAACGACTATGGAAGTAGGTATCGATATTGGTTCTTTGGTTGCAGTTGGATTAAGAAATATCCCACCCATGAGGGAAAACTACCAACAAAGAGCTGGTCGTGCTGGTCGTCGAGGTGCTAGTCTTTCAACAATTGTTACTTTCTGTGAGGATGGACCTCACGATACCTTGTACTTTAGCAATCCTGTACCTATGTTCCGTGGAGATCCTCGAAAACCATGGATAGATATCTCTAGTGAAAAATTGCTACAGAGGCACTTTACTATGGTAATCATGCAAGAATTCTTGTGTGAAAATGAATCGAGTATTGATGAAATGCCTGCTTCTGAATTTCTTGATGACTATGTTGAAGAGTTTATTGAATATGCTCAAAAATATACAGTAGACGAAGGGGATCTCCTTTTACCAGTAAATTGTGAATTTGATCGTTCTAAACATATTAAAACTTTATCTGAAGAACTGATGAAACTTAAGGAAAAGAAGGACTCTCATCCTGAGTTGTTTGGACTTGATGATGCTGGTAATGATAATGATTTAAAGTCCTTGCTTGATTCATTATATGAGGAAGGAATCATTCCGACATATTCTTTCCCTAAAAATGTAGTAAGCACATATATTAGTAACTCCTATGGCAAAACCCAGTATGAAGTTGACCGCGGGCTTGATGTTGCTATAGGAGAATACGCTCCTGGTCGTTCTATAGTTGTTGATAAACAAACATATCAAATTGGCGGATTGTATTTCCCGGGAAGCGAACGAAAACAAGGACAAGCATTGAGTCCAGCAAGAACGTATATCGAAGACGCTAATTATCTTAAGAGGGTAATGACTTGTCACGAATGCGGATGGTTTGGCTTAGCTGATGATTCTATTCTTGCATGCCCATTTTGTGGGAATACTGGAATTGAGGAAACTGTGCCGATGTTAAGACCTTGGGGATTTGCACCTAAGAATGCTAGAGCTATCCCTAATGCTCAATTAAGCGAAGAATACTCAGCTGTACAGCCACCACTTTATTCAACTCTTCCGGATTCTGATGACATTAAACCGATTGTTGGTTTCGACAGAATCAGAGTCGCATCGAGGACGAACCAACGTATCATCATGATGAACAAAGGCGTGTCCTCAATGGGATTTATGGTTTGCGAAGATTGTGGAGCTGCTATGCCTGGTAATACTGAAACGGTGCTTAATGATGTTTCGCGTCCGTATATATCACGTTTGGCTCGTGGAAAGTGCCAGCACTCAAACGCAATTAATGTAAATCTTGGATATGATTTTGTAACGGATATGATGGTGCTTGAGTTTACGCTTGATGATATGATTCTGGATACAAGAAGAAATGGTAATCCATGGCTCCCTAGAGCCGCTCAATCTCTAGCTGAAGCTCTTCGTCTAGCTGCAAGTAAAGAATTGGATATTGAGTTTTCTGAATTAGTTACTGGCTATAGATTAAGAACAAATCAGACGGAATCATTTGTAGATATATACTTGTATGACAGCCTGTCTAGCGGTGCTGGTTATGCAGCAGCAGTGGCAAATGAAATAGAAAGGCTTCTTGTTAGCGTTGAAGATATACTTACGGGATGCTCTTGTAGTTGTTCATGTTATAAGTGTATTAAGCATTATCGTAATCAGTATGTCCATGGTATGTTAGATCGATATGCTGCATTGCAGTTGCTTAATTGGGGAAGAAATTCCTCTGTTGAAAAAGGTTACTCCAACGATGAACAAAAAGCTTTGTTGATGCCGCTAATGGATATTCTGGAGAAATCTGGTTGTTATCTTGGATTTGATATGGGAACCATCACAATCCAAAAGAATAGTCTGGCTAAGGCGATTGGTGTTTATCCCGCTATGTGGGCTGAACCCATAGCTAAAGATACTATCTATCTGAGTGATTCATTACTCAAGTACGCAAAACCTTATGCGGTTCAAAAAATATTTGATGCATTAAAATAATAAGTTACAGGAGGATACAAATATGGGTGTTTCCTTCCGGCACTCTGCTGGCTTTGGCAAAAGAATGGAATATAATCTCGTAGGCAAAATGCTTATGGAAGGCCTTGACGTGTATTTACCATTGGTCGATGATCACGGCGTTGATTGTGTCATCAAAAAAGAAGATGGAACGTTCGTCGAAGTGCAGATTAAGGCTAGATCAAATGAAGTGGCTGATGGTGATGCGGCTTTGTTCGCAGCCATAACGCATGAACTGACCGAAAACTTCTATTTTGTCTTCTATTCAGAAAGACTTGATATGATGTGGATCATGTCTTCAGAAGAGTTTCTTCAAGAATGCGTTACAAACAGAAATGGAAAGAATACTGGAAAGCATAGTATTTGGTTTAACGGGAATCGTCTTGATCCTCAAACTGGGAAAAAGAAAGAGTATTGCAAAAAGAAGTTTGAAAAGTACTTAGCTAATGATTTCGGTCGATTTCATTTTAGCGGAAAGAAGGAATAATTATGAGTACAGGACTAAAACTCGGCATTAGCAATATTGGTGATCTTCTGATTAATAATAAGATAACGCATTCTGATGATGGAAATGAGTTAGATAGTATTGTGCTGAGAATTCCAGAATACCAGCGTCCTTATAAATGGACAGCGAAGAATGCCAATCAGTTACTTGATGATATTGTTGAGGCTATGAATGCCAATAAAGAAGTGTATCGAGTTGGTACTCTTATTCTTCATAAGGATCAGGAAGGATATAACATTGTAGATGGGCAGCAACGCACGATTACGTTCTCTTTGTTGTTAAAGGCGTTAGACAATGATTTGGTTATCCCATTTCTTAATCAAAAGCTATCTGATAATGACTTCAATATGCGTAATGTAATGAACAACTATCGTTCTATAATGCGACGCTTGGAACCGCTACGTGACGATCGAGATCATGAGATAAGAGAATTTGAAGCATATGTTAAAGACAGATGTGAGATGATCATAGTTATTACAGATGATCTTTCAGAAGCATTCCAGTTCTTTGACTCTCAGAATGCAAGAGGTAAAGCCCTATATCCTCATGATCTTCTTAAAGCCTATCATCTTAGAGAGATGCGCAGTCTGGATGTATTGTCGACAGAGCGGATAGTTAAAATGTGGGAGGATCTTGACCAGAAGAAGCTTGCTGTCCTTTTTAATGACTATTTATATAGACTTAAAGAATGGCTGAATGGGGATCGTTCCGGAGATCTTAATGAACATAACATAGACATGTTCAAGGGCGTTACATCTCGCGATAATTATCCGTATGCTCAGTTTTTTAAAGGCGCATTTGCATATGCTGACGATATCAATAAATCCCATATTCCGTTTGTGACAGGGATCCAAGAATTGGACGCATTTCAGTTAAATGCTCCCATCATTGCCGGTAAACCTTTTTTCGAATATGCAAAGCACTACTTTGATATTCTTGCAGATATTCAAAATAACGATAAATATGAGGGATATTTCATAAACGACAATGAGATAGTCAGGACTCTCGACCTGAGAAAGTACAAGAATGGTGTTGGTAATGGTATCACGAGATTGATGTTTGATACTGCAATACTTCTGTATGTAGACCGTTTCTGCCCTGCCATTCCAGCACGAGTCGATCTTGAGTATCTTGATCAGTTTGTCGATTTTGCTTTTATCTGGGCTTATTCAATGAGAGCTCAATTCAAGAATGTTGGCTGGCTAGTGGCACAGAATTACATTCTGGACAGAACTAAGAAAGACAATGTTGTTAATTCGTTCAATATCTATAAAGAAATAGCTGATTCTGATTCCCCAAGAAGTCTTATTAATCGTCTATCAGATTTGATAGTACCTCTTGATAAGGCTAAAGTTCAAGCCAATACCGATGATATCAATGCTAGAGATGAGAACGGAGTTTACCAGAATTATCTGCATTTCTTTGCTGAAAAGAAGTATTTGGAGGTAAGAGTATGAGCAAGCAGTCATTACCTCTTAAAGAGATGTCAATACATGAGCTCTTTATAAGAGAAGAAAAGTGTACATATGAGATCCCTGTATATCAACGCAACTATGCGTGGGAGAAGGATGAGATAAGCGCATTAATTCATGATGTTGATGATTCTTTCCGAAAGGATCCCAATCTGGTGTATTACATTGGTACTCTTGTCACTTACGATAAGAAAGATCGAGTGTTCGAAGTAATTGATGGACAGCAACGTCTTACAACGCTTTTCATAATACTGAAAGCACTTAATCAAGATGGCATTAGTAATAATCTGACTTATAGAGCTCGAAAAAAGTCTGATTATACCCTTAGGAATATTGATGGCCTTGATGCTGAATGCGAAATTGATCCTGGTATTGAGAACGGATATAAGTATGCAAAGGATGAACTTGAAGGAATAGACAGTAAGGCTTTTAAGGATTACTTTCTTCACAAGGTACATATAATCAGATATATGGTTCCTCGCGATATAGATCTTAATCACTATTTTGAGATTATGAACTCTCGTGGAGAACAGCTTGAGAAACATGAGATTGTAAAAGCAAAACTTATGCAACAGTTGCCTAACGACGATGATAGGCATATTTTCCATCTAATTTGGGATAGTTGTTCTGAGATGAACATATATGTTCAGCAAAAATATGAGAACGCTAACAGAATTTTCGGAGATAATTTGTATCAATTTATTCCCAATAATTATATGGAGCTCAAAGACTGTATATGTGCAGCCGATGATGCAAAAGAAGATGTAGAACGTACAATTTCAATTTTAGATATTATTTCTGGAGCAGAATACCGCTGGAATGGATCTCAAGATTCGGGCGAAATCAAAGATTCTTTTCAACCCATTATTGATTTCCCTAACTTTTTGTTAATAGTTCTCAAGCTCGTAAGGCTATCCGATCCGGATTTTAATCCTGTTGATTTTCAATTGGATGATAAGGAGTTGCTTAATGAGTTTTACAAAGCAGATATGGGTGCAAAGCGAATAAAGAAGTTCGCGTATACCCTATTAAAGGCAAGATTCTTTCTTGATAACTTCATAGTTCATCATTCGAAGGAAGAGGATACTCTTGATAGCAATCCTTGGAAGCTTCAGGTGTGGCATAAAGAACTTAAGGCAAGTCCTGTAAAAGAAATGCTGAAGAACCTTGTTGATGATAGAAGACTTCAGGATAGATTAGTTCATCTTCTGTCTATGTTCGAAGTGTCATTTACCGCAAGACAAAGAAAGAATTATCTACTGTATTGCTTGATGTATTTGATGAACACTGATATTAAACACTTTGATAGCAGTGCGTACGCAACCTTCTTAGATAGTATGGCTGATAGGTATTTTAATGGAGTTTATTTGTCCACTGAAAAGTTGAGTGAGGTCAATAAGCCAACACCCGGTAGTTTCGATGAAGTGATGATAACTAACGGACAGTTAAATACTGCGCCGATAGCATCCGGGAATGCGGATATGTTTAATTTCATATATGGCGATGGAACAACTATGACCAAAGGCATACCGTTATTTGTTTTCAATTATGCTGATTATCATATATGGAAGTATTATGATGCATCGGTGAGAGGAAAAGAATTGAAGGAAGGAAGCTACGAGCGAAGAGTATTCTTTGAAACCTTGGGTTGTGGAGATTTTGGATTGAAGATATTTGATCAGTTCTATTTCTCAAGAACCAGAAGGAGTCTTGAACATTATTACCCGCAAAACCAGGCAACTGGAGAAAATGGTAGGCCTAATCAAGAACAGATTAACTGCTTTGGTAACTTTGCGATGATTGGAAGTGAAGCCAATAGTTCCGGTTCTGATTGGAGCCCTGTAACTAAACTTGATCATTACCTCGATTCTTCAAAGAAGATAAGGCAAGTAAGTGTGGCATCGTTGAAGTTTATGATTATGATGCAGACATGTAAGGATCACCAAAAATGGGACTTTGATGAGATTAAGAAGCATCAGACGGATATGTTGGGAATCATTTTATGAGCAAGATATTTGTATCAACATTTGATGATAACGGAGTAACCAAATACGGTATCTATGACGGACGTAATAGCAATTTGCTTCAAGAAGATTTCAAGCCTTTGCTGTTTGATACCGAAGAAGCTGCCATAGATAGATATGCTGCTTTTGAGGCTGAGCGAGAAAGAGAAAATGCTGCTGTTCCTTTTACATTGGAAGAAGCAGAAAAATATGCTGAGAGCCATTATTGGAAGTTCGCTTCAACCTATGCCAAGACAGCTCCACACGAATACTGTATCAAGAAATGGCTAGTGGATGAAGATAAACTGTTGTACGAAAGATTCGTTGCTACTATGAGAACTTATTCCGTAGTGGGTTACTTCTATGGGCATAAGAATGACTATCTGATACTTGGTAAACATTATTATTGGTATATGCCTTTACCGGATAACCTTCCAGTTGATTTAATTAACCGGACCACTGTTGACAATCTTGAATTCAAGGATGGCGCCTATTATTACAAGGGCAATAACCAGAGTGATAAGTAAAAATGTATTTGTTATCCAATGATATTATTCTTATTGCTGTCGAACACAACTGGAGTAGGCACGGACCAGGAGACTGGGATACTGTTGAATGGATAATCTACTATGATCATACATACAAAACTAAGGTAGAATTTGTCCCGGAATATGACTGGAAGACGAATGAAACTGATATTATTACGCCAATCATTAATACCGGTAAGGTCGACGATAAGATGTTTTCTGATTTAGAGGTACTTCTTAAGACCAAGGCGTGGAGAGATCCCCTAATAGATATCCAAGCATGCGATGGTGTTGCTTGGAAGATTGATTACTATTCTTCCGAGGGAAAGATAATCAACAGTAGTGGAAAACTTGGATATATCTATGGAGAAAAGTTATTAGGGGATATCGTTAAGATGCTTGCTGAATTGCAAAAGCCGTATGGTGCTCCTGCATACGTTTATGTCAAGCAAAAAGGATATATTAGTAATAGTGATAATCCCGAAAATCGTTGACGGCATTTTCGATGAATAATACAATTAAAGCATATTCATTAAGAACTCATCTCACGGAGGACAAAACTATGGCAGAAGAAGCAAAGGCAGTTGAGGTAAAAGCTCCTATAGCAAAGAAACCTGCAGCTAAGAAGCCTGCTGCAAAGAAGGCTCCGGCAGCTAAGAAAGCAACAGCAAAAAAGACAGCTCCTGCAAAGAAGGTTGCGGCAAAGAAACCTGCAGCTAAGAAGGCAGTTGCAAAGAAGGCTCCTGCTAAGAAACCTGCAGCTAAGAAGGCAGTTGCAAAGAAGGTTCCTGCTAAGAAAGTTGCACCTAAGAAGCTCGGTAAGGTTATCTTCGAGTTTGACGGACAGCAGATCGATTACAAGAAGATCGAAAAGAAGGCTGCAAAGCTCGGCGGTGACGTTTATGTAGTTGCTGCTGAAAAGAAGATCTTCGATAAGGACGGCAAGTCAGTAGATCTGTTCTAATAGCTTATACCAACAGATGATTATAGCGGCCGTGGAATGAAGAGTTCTGCGGTCGTTCACTTTTAATATAAATGGAAGAAAAGAAATACAGTGTAGGTCAGCATGTCTTTATTATTTCCAATAACTCTTTTGTTATGGAGATGCAGATAGTGCGCATATCCGGAGACTTCTATACTCTTCGTTCCATAGAAAACTACAGCAGCGGTATAAGGCTTAAGAAACACCGCATATATCCAACCAAGGAAGAAGCTGTTGCTGTTATGGAGCAAGAGAGGAAGAAACGTGATTCCGGTAGTTTTGAAAGTTCACATCATTGGTATCATTGATTGTTTATATAATATCGATTCCAAACTCGAATTCGATATAAGCCATTAGATTATCTATTACTTCTTTCTTATCGGTCGACAAAGCGTTTGTATGATCCAGATCGGACATAGAAGGGTTAGAAGTTGCGATCTCTTCGAGTTTCTCGTTCGCGCTATCTTTGTCCATACCTTTAGTAATTTCCCTTTCCAGATTCATGGTATTGATCATTTCATTGAGATACTTTTCCGTCATTACCAAGAATGCCTCATGGATCTCCTCTTTGGTGTATGATTCCGGACTGTTAATAATGCTCTCTAATTCCTCGCGGAAGAATTCGTCGTTCAACATAGTCCTGTCACTCCTTTCATGGTGCTTGTGTGAGTACTATGACAAGCTGAGCTTGTAAAATCAATAGGTTTTCGCAAAGTTGAGACTTTTTGAGACAAATTGAGACTTTTGGGATCAACAGGCAGAGGTAGGAATAAGCCCGTAACATTGTTACAAATCGCGTTATTTAAGGCTTTCACGAATTGCCCTTCTGTTTAGTCTGAAATCTGATTCGATGCTTTATCCGGCATCGCCCTATCCCTCCCCAGCGGGGAAGAGATGCTTGAACTGGAGCAAATTATGTTACTATAGAAGTATGGATTAGGTCACTTAAGACCACCTTTCCCTATTGACCAACCCTTCAGTCTAACATGCGGATAGTTCCATTATTGGTACACTTCGCATTTTTTTCCTTCTCAAAAAATGTAATAATTCCCTTCCGTTTAGATTCTATCGGCATCACGGGGAAATGTTACATTTTTCAAGGCTTTCAGGGTTTGAAAAAGAGTTGAAAGAGTGCATTCAGCGTGTTAT
>JAEEGH010009863.1_pt1 | contig 22084 bp, 16 predicted proteins | sample 9134181 | NCBI WGS metagenome assembly JAEEGH01 (sample SAMN16246544, study PRJNA631951) | gut metagenome | biome: gut microbiome; feature: rumen; material: DP-attached | host: Bos | place: Iran: Karaj | collected 2018-10
ATCATCAGAGGTGACCGTGCCCGAATCCGGAACGGATTCGGATATCACGAACAACGAATCAGAACCGTCGACGATGTCCTCCGAACCCTCCGCCGGGGCTTCGCCCGCCATGGCCTTCGAGACCGGAAGCGGATCGACGCACCTCAGACCGGTGGATTTCGCCGGGACATAGACCACGACGTCGGACGACGTCTCTATTATGGGAGCGTCCGGAACGTCGGACACGGCCTCTGGTTCTTCCTCAGGCGTCCCGTTCCCGAACATCTCGGCGCGAGACACCCTGTCCGACGGAGCCTTCGGGGACGCTTCTTCCGTCAATGAATCGTCCGCAACCATCGGAGCGATATCCTCCATGCGGATGGACACCGCGCCCGACGATGCTCCGGGATCTTTGGCTAAAACGTCCGAAGCCGTACCGGCGCCATCCTCCTGGACGATCGTCCTGCCGGTGACCTTCTTGCTCTCGCCGCCTTTGCGGTTGGAGGACGAACTGACCTTGGTGTAGCCTTCGTCGCGATCGAGCTCGCATTTTCTGTTATATATGACCTCGGTGTAAGGCACAACATCCTTGCTGAGAAACACCTCGGCGCCGTCGTTGCCAACGATATCGTACTGGGAGGAATCCAACTCACGAGCCGGGAGGCTGTTCTTCACGCCCCCGATCCTCATGACCCCACCCAGGATATTGTTGCCTCCGGCATGCTTGCCGCCAAACAAGTTCACTATCTTACTCTTTAAGCGGCCACCTGCATCCCCTTGTGAGCCGTTACTCATATAATCCCTTCTGGCACGACCATTGCTTTACTCATAGATAAAGATGTGTAGGCAGGCATTTCCATCCATGCTGCCACGGCCGTCGGCTACGGACGAACTTGACATAATCGGCCTTGCCTTCGGACCTTATATCGCGCATCATGGAAGACAAATCCGAAGCATCGCATGAAAGGACCATGACCTCGAGGCACTTGCGATCCCTCAAGTGGGAATGCATCTGCGTCTTTATCGCCTGTTCATAGCGAGCCTGGAGACGAATCATCCAGGGGTCGTCATGGTTCCTGCGGACTATCACCAGGACGCCTTCCACGTCGCCCTGGAGGTCCTCAGCCTCCTTTATCTCCGCGATGGCCGCGGAAATAGATGCGCGGACCGCCTCGGATCTCCCGCGGAGCCCGTACGCCTCTTCTATCCTCGCCAAATCCTTGAGGCTCTCCTCAGGGAGAGACACGCTCGTTATGCCCATGGCCCCGGTCATGCCTCGTCGATTAATAACATTTTGCTGAATGGTTATTAATTGTCCCTCGCCACGCCTTTATACGGTCTCGCGAATGCCGAGGCATGGACTCCCTCCGGGAAGAGATCGACGCCCTCCGCAGAAGGTGCATAGGCTGCGGGAAATGCTCCAAGGTCTGTCCGTCCTTCAAACATGGCGGCTGCGACCCCATGGAAATCATGATAGGCAACGACGACGCCATCCTCCAGTGCATAACATGCGGAAACTGCTCGAGAGCGTGCAGAAGGAGCGACCCGTTTAGAGTCATGCAGGACCTGCTCTGCCTAGCCAAAGGGATCCATGTGTCCAAGGACTTCCGCGATACGGGGTATGCCATGCCTCTGCCGGATCCTCCCGGAAGCGGGCTGACTCCCGAATGGAAGGGAGACGACGCCTACATCATGCCCGGGTGCGTCGTGAAATGCAAGGTCCCCTACGTCGAATACGCCGCAGCGGCATGCATGAAGGCGGCAGGCGTGGGATGCGCCGAGCTCCCCGGAAACACGTGCTGCATGCATCCTCTCCAGTTCCGCGAGATGTCCGATCACGAGAGGTACGGATACAAGAGCGGGATGGGCAAGAGGGCCGGGGGCAAGGACCTGGTGACCCTTTGCGCCGGATGCAGCGAGGAACTGACGGAATCGGGGGTGGACGCGGTGCACGTGATCCCGTTCCTCGCCGACAGGCTGGACGGTCTACCCCGCTTCGAAGATCCTCCGAAGGTGGCGATAGAGCCGGGATGCTCCGCGATGGAGTTCAAAGGCGAGATGAGGGCGATAGCGGAGGCCTTGGGATGCGAGGTCGTGAACACGTCCATGGGATGCTGCGGGAAGTACTCGCCCGTGTCCGAGGCCCTCATGGACGAGCGCGAGGCCGAATGCGCGAAGGCGGACGTCGCGGTCGTGGGCTGCCCGATGTGCCTCGTGAGGTACGAAGGCCGCGATGGGGGCGTCCCCGCCGTCCACATAGCCGAGCTGGTGGCGATGGCCGCCGGCGACCGCAGCACGCTCAGATTCCACAAGAACAAGCCATCGGACGGCTCCTGGGACTGACATGATCGGCGATTGACAAAAAAGCATAAATATAACCATGATATCGGATGTTTACTGCTCATGTGGTGTAGTGGCCAATCATGAAGCCCTCTCGAGGCTTCAACACGGGTTCGAATCCCGTCGTGAGCACTATTTCTTCCCCTCATCCATCCTTCGACAAGGCTATACGCCCGTCGCCCATGCACTTCGGCATGAAGATGGTGTTCTACATGGACGGCCTGGAATGCCAGGATTGCGCCGACAAGATCGAGGCCCACATCCAGAGGTTCCGGGGGGTGAAAGGCGCCTGCCTCATGTTCGTGACCAAGCGCTTCATAATAGACTGCGAGGACGGATGCGAGGAGAGCGTGGCCTCGGAGGTCGTCAGAAGCGCGGAGAAGGCCCAGGGCGACGTGAACGTGAAGAGGGTCCAGCGAATTTCCTTCAGAAATCGTCGGGACGGATGGGCGGAAGCCTCTTGTGCTCCATGGAGTCCACCTGGGCGCGGATGCCCGCCACGACGTCCCTGGGTATCCCCGTGTCGGCCTCTATCTGGGCGTCCGTGCGGTCCTGCTCCATGGAGTACAGGATCCTGTCCAGGTCGGCGTACTTTATGCCCATCTCGGACTCGTCGGTCTGACCCTCCCAGAGCCCCGCCGACGGCGGCTTGGCTATTATGGCCTCCGGGATCCCTATCATCGCTGCGATCTGCCTGACCTCGGTCTTGTACATGTTCGCGAGCGGAGTGACGTCGCAGGCGCCGTCGCCGAACTTGGTGAAGTACCCCATCATGAGCTCGCTCTGGTTGGACGTGCCCATCACCACGCTGTTCCTCTTCTTCGCCAGGTTGTAAAGCACGATCATCCTGCACCTGGCGGATATGTTCCCGCGCTCCAGGGGTGTCTCCTTGCCCGAGAGCAGGACGGCGGCCAATGCGTCGACCGCAGGCTGGATGTCGATGACCTTGTATTCGGTGCCGAACATCGCGCAGAGCTCCGCGGTGGTCTTGTAGTCCTCCGCAGGAGTCACGCGGGACGGCATGAACACGTTGAGGACCTTGTCGGCCCCGATGGCGTCCGCGCACAGCTTCGTGACCACGGCGGAGTCGATTCCTCCGCTGATCCCTATCACGACACCGTCGCACCCGATGTCCTTTATGGTCTTCCTAATGAATCCGAGGAGCCCCTGGACGTCCTCCGAGGTGATGTTGGGTATGCTGACTCCGGCCATCGCGACCCCATCGGCGTACAATCTTATAAGATGTCCGCAGGCCGGGCGGTCCGATGAAATACGCGGAGGCGCATGGCATCCCCATGAAGGTCGGACTGCTCCTTTGCCAGATACGTCCGGAGATGGGCGAACCGGAGAGGAACGCTGAAACAGTGGTGAAGCTCATGGGCCGTGCGGACGTCGTCGTCCTCCCGGAGATGTTCATGACAGGATACGGCGCCCCTCTGGAAGGGCTGAAGGACAGGGTGGAGACTGCCGTCGGGATCGTCTCCGACGCCTGCAGGGACATGGACAAGGCCGCGGCGGTCGGATCGCCCGGATGGACGGACGAGGGCGTGACCAACAGCCTCCTGTTCCTGTCGCCGGACGGGGACTCCCGCTACGACAAGGCCCATCTGGCCAGGTTCGGCGCCTATTCCGAGGACGGCTTCACGCCCGGAATGCGTCCCGCCCTGGGATCGTACCACGGGATGAGGTTCGGACTCTGCATCTGCTACGACGTGTTCTTCCCGGAGGTCCTCCACGGCCGCTCCCTTGCCGGGTCGTCGGTGAACCTGTGCTGCGCCGCGTCCGGAGTCCAGTCCAAGCCCTTCGTGGACAAGGTCCTCCCCGCCAGGGCGCTGGAGAACGTGACCTACCTGGCCTACGTCAACAACGTCGGGCCGATGGCCGGGCTGGAGATGCACGGGTGCTCCCGCGGATTGGACCCGTTCGGACGCACCATGGCGGAGTGCGACGGCGTCGGGACGGCGATGATGACCATAGACACGGACGAGCTGGAACGGTCCAGGAAGGAAAGGCACCATCTGGAAGACTTCCGCCGCGACGTGAAATGGTATCGAGGCTGGTTAGAGAAAAGTATTAATTCAATCACCAGTTCCCCAGTCCGAAGCCGAGGTGGTCCAGCCCGGTAAGGCGCGAGCCTGGAAAGCTCGTGGGAATTTTCCCTCGGGAGTTCAAATCTCCCCCTCGGCGCTTCTCTGTTCCTAATAGTACAGATTATTATAGGATTCGGCGATGTGGTCGCATTCGGTGCGAAGATGATCGTCAACGCTGAACTGTTCGTCAAAGACCATCCCGGACAGCTGGTAGGCTCCCTGGAGCCCATATCCCTGCTGGACGGGAATATCCTGGAGGTCGTCCACAACCGCGAGAAGATCGTCAATCACAGGATATGCATCAACGTGACCTTCGAAGTCGAGAGCAAGGACCAGCTGTGCAGGCTCAAGGACGTCTGGAGGTCGAAGGACATCATCATCGCCAGGCTGGGCTCCGTCTACCAGACTTACACCATGGAGTACATGTTGATAGGGAACTTCGACGGAGGGATGATCGAGGACCTGATGAAGGAGGCCGGAGGGATGATAAACCTGGAAGCCACGGACGTCAGGTACTCCTCCAAGGGCGCGGACTCCGGACGCACCGCGATGCTGGCGGTCAAGACCCGCAGCGAGGAGGACCTCGACATGATGGACCAATTCCTCGACAAGAGGTGCCGCGAATCCGGCATCACCTACGTGAGGGGCGTGTGAGATGAAGGTCTTCATATGCGGATTCGGCACGGTCGGCCAGGGGTTCGCCGAAGTCCTGGCGTCCAAAGGGAAGATGATCAAGGACAGGTTCGGGCAGGACGTGTCGATAACCGGCGCGATGGACTCCCGCACGTACGTGTGCGACCCTGCGGGCCTGGACCCCCTCGCCCTCGTGGCCAGGAAGAAGGAGAAGCGCACAGTCGGCGACAAGGGCTACACCGATCCAGCCGAAGTCCTGGCGAAGGCCGACTACGACGTGCTCGTGGAGGTCAGCCCGACCGACGTCAAGACCGGCGGCGCGGGGCTGGGCAACATCATCTCCGCCTTGAAGCGCGGCAAGGACGTCATAACCGTGAACAAGGGGCCCTTGGCGCTGAAGTACGCCGAGCTCACGGAGCTCGCCCAGAAGAACGGGTGCATGCTAAGGTTCGAAGGCTCGGTGGGAGGCGCCATGCCTATACTGAACCTGTGCGCCGAGAACCTCATGGGGGAGAAGATAGTCTCCATACGCGGGATATTCAACGGAACCTGCAACTACATCCTCAGCAAGATGGACAAGGGCCAGCCCTTCGACCAGGCGCTGAAGGAGGCCCAGCAGCTGGGATACGCCGAGACCGACCCGACCAACGACATCGAGGGCTACGACAGCGCATGCAAGGTCGCCATACTAGCAAACGCGGTGTTCGGAAGGAACGTCACCTTCAATGACATCAAGATCACCGGCATAACGTCGATAACCGAGGAGGCCGTGTCGATGGCCGCCTCCCGCAACATGGTCATAAGGCTCATAGGCGAGGTGAGCGACAGCAGGCTCGAGGTCGGGCCCAGGCTGATCCCCAAGGGGCACCCGCTCAGCATATCCGGCACCTTGAACACCGCCCAGATCGTCACGGACCTCGCCGGCCCGGTAACCGTGTCCGGAAGGGGCGCGGGACGCGCGGAGACGGCGTCGGCCATCCTCAGCGACCTGATGGCGATACTCGAGAGAAGGACGAAGGGACGAGATGAAGAGAGTCTACGTCTACGACACCACGCTCAGGGACGGCGCCCAGACCGAGGGCGTCTCATTCTCATGCGGCGACAAGATCGACATAGCCAGGAGGCTGGACGCCTTCGGAGCCGACTTCATCGAAGGGGGCTGGCCGGGATCCAACCCGAAGGACGACGAGTTCTTCTCCCGCGCATCGGAGCTGCGCCTGTCCGGATCGAAGCTGGTGGCCTTCGGGAGCACCTGCCGCCCGGGCGTTCCAGCGGACGAGGACGCGGGCCTCAAGGCGCTGGCCGGATGCGGATCGGAATGGTGCTGCATATTCGGAAAGACGTGGGACTTCCATGTCAGGGAGGCCTTGGAGATAGGGCTCGATGACAACGTCCGCCTGATAAGGGACAGCGTCTCGTTCCTGAAGGATGCGGGAAAGAGGGTCCTGTTCGACGCGGAGCACTTCTTCGACGGGTTCGCCTCGAACCCCGGATATGCCATCGAAGCTGTACAAGCCGCGGAGGAGGCTGGAGCGGAATGGGCGGTGCTGTGCGACACCAACGGCGGCAGCCTGCCCGACATAGTCCGCAAGGCCGTAGGAAAGGCGTCGGAAGAACTCGGGATCCCTCTGGGAATCCACTGCCACAACGATTCGGACCTGGCCACGGCCTGCTCCCTGGCCGCCGTGGAGGCGGGATGCTCCATGGTCCAGGGGACCGTCAACGGCATCGGGGAGAGGTGCGGGAACGCCAACCTGTGCGCCCTGGTCCCCAACCTGTCCCTCAAGATGGGGATGGACCTGGGGAGCATCGACCCGAGCACGGTCACGGACCTGTCCAGGTACGTGGGGGAGGTGGCCAACATGGTCCCCAACCCGGGCATGCCGTACGTAGGCGGTCGCGCCTTCGCCCACAAGGGAGGGATGCACGTGTCCGCGCTATCGAAGGACCCCCGCACGTATGAGCACGTAGACCCGGCGTCCGTAGGGAACGTCCGCAGGATCCTGGTGTCAGACATGGCCGGAAGGGCCAGCATCACCGAGAAGCTGGGGCGCCTCGGCTTGGAACAGGGCGACGACAAGGAGGCGATCGTAAGCGCCGTGAAGGACCTGGAGTTCCGCGGCTACCAGTTCGAGGGCGCGGATGCGAGCTTCGAGCTCCTGGTCAAGAGGCTCAGGGGCGAGATGGAGCCGATGTTCGACGTGACCGGGTTCAGGGTCTACACCGACGACCGCAACGAGGGGACCGAATCGGAGGCCAGCATCAAGGTCACCGACAGGAACGGCAGGACGGCGCACACCGCTGCGGACGGGAACGGACCCGTGAACGCGCTGGACAACGCCCTGCGCAAAGGCCTGGGATGCTTCTTCCCCGAGCTCGAGGACGTCAGGCTGACTGATTACAAAGTTAGGGTGCTGGACGAGGGCTCCGGCACCAGCACGGGCGTCCGCGTGCTGATAAAGTCCACCGACGGAAGGGAGGAATGGACCACGGTCGGGGTCTCCGTCAACATAATAGGGGCGAGCCTGGCGGCCCTGAAGGACTCGCTGGAGTACGCCCTCATGAGACAGTCAGGATCTGGAAGGCAATCTAATGAACAGAGTGATAGTGACCTTAACGGGCAAGGACAGGGTGGGGCTGATAGCCGCGGTCTGCACCTATTTCGCCGAGAACGGCATAAACATACTGGACATCAAGCAGACCACGGTCCAGGAGTTCATCAACATGATGATGATAGTCGACATGGACGGCTACTCGGGCACGTTCGCATCCATGTCGGAGGGCCTGGACGCGGTCGGACGCGAGATCGGATGCGTCATCAAGGCCCAGCGCGAGGACATCTTCGACATGATGTACAGGATCCGAGGGTGGCCTCATGATCGAGCTGAAAGAGGTCCTTGAGACCAACGACATGATCCTGCACGAGAACCTCGACGTCAGGACCATAACCATGGGGATCAGCCTGCTGGACTGCATCTCCCCCGACCTGGACTCGCTCTGCGACAACATCTATTCGAAGATCACCGACCGCGCCAAGGACCTGGTGTCCGTCGGCGACGACATCGGGCTGGAGTTCGGGGTGCCCGTGATCAACAAGAGGATATCCATCACCCCTGCGGCTCTGATAGGCGGCTCCGCCTGCAAGGGCCCGGAAGGGTTCGTCAGGATCGCGGAGGCCCTGGACGCGGCCGCGAAGGACGTCGGCGTCAACTTCATCGGAGGCTTCTCCGCCCTGGTCCAGAAGGGGATGACGCCCGCCGACGAGAACCTCATTGCCTCCATACCGGAGGCGCTGGCCCGCACCGAGAGGGTCTGCTCCTCCGTGAGCCTCGGCTCCACCAAGGCCGGAATCAACATGGACGCCGTGAGGATCATGGGCGAGACGGTCCTGAAGACCGCGGAGCGCACCAAGGACAGGGACTCCCTGGGATGCGCCAAGCTCGTGGTGTTCTGCAATCCCGCCGACGACAACCCCTTCATGGCCGGAGCGTTCAACGGGGTCACCGAAGCGGACTGCGTCCTGAACGTGGGCGTGAGCGGGCCCGGAGTGGTGAAGAACGCGCTCTCGCAGGTGAGGGGAGAAGGCTTCGAGGTCCTCTGCGAGACGATAAAGAAGACAGCGTTCAAGATAACGAGGATAGGCCAGCTGTATGCGAAGGAGGCCTCGAGGAGGCTGGGGGTCCCGTTCGGGATCGTGGACCTCTCCCTGGCGCCGACGCCCGCCGTGGGCGACAGCATAGCGGACATCATCCACGAGATGGGGATGGAGTACGCGGGGGCGCCCGGAACCACCGCCGCCTTGGCCATACTCAACGACCAGGTCAAGAAGGGCGGCGTGATGGCCTCATCCTACGTCGGAGGACTGAGCGGCGCCTTCATCCCCGTGAGCGAGGACAGCTCCATGGCCGAGGCGGCCGCGATCGGCGCGCTCACCCTGGAGAAGCTGGAGGCCATGACGTGCGTATGCTCCGTGGGGCTCGACATGATAGCGATCCCCGGCGACACCCCCGCATCCACGATATCCGGAATCATCGCGGACGAGATGGCCATAGGCATGGTCAACCAGAAGACGACCGCCGTCAGGGTCATCCCCGTGATTGGGAAGGGCGTCGGAGAGGTGGCGGAGTTCGGAGGGCTTCTCGGAGAGGCCCGCATAATGCCCGTCAACAAGTACGGCTGCGCCGATTTCGTGAACCGCGGCGGAAGGATCCCCGCGCCCATACACAGCTTCAAAAACCGAGGGGGGCCTCCCCCGCCTTTCTTTTCTATTTCCTACGACCTGACGTAGGGGAATTCATAATTCAAAAAAAAGGAATTTAAAAAGTTGGGAGGCACACGAAGGTGCCCGAAAGAGCCATCGGAGATGCGCAGGTGGGGGCAGAGGGATTTGAACCCTCGTCAGCGGGTTTCCACTACGGGAGGAGCTACCTCCCGCGGAATTGAATGAGTCATCGCTCCAGTTATTCATCAACTGTCAGCAAACCCATTTACAATCACTCTCAATAACTGGAGCCCACCAGTCTGCCAGGTTAGCCTATACCCCCTTGAGTGTGATAGCGAGTCGCGATCACTTCTTGCGCATCTTCGCTGCTCTCTTTCTTCTTCTCATCTTCTTCTTGCGCCACTTCCAACGCTGGTTGCCGCGTTTCTTCCAGGCGCGTGAGCCTCTCTTCATGGTGATTTCCTTCCTTGAATGCGTCATCACCGGGGTGATGCATCCTTGGCGGGCCCGCCGGGATTCGAACCCGGGGCGTCTGGCTTAGAAGGCCAGCGCTATATCCTGGCTAAGCCACGAGCCCACTCTGAGTCCGCCATCGTCTACTATCATTTAAAGGTTTAGTTTTAGCGACTCCGGCACGCTCAGGTAATCGACCAGGGAACCGTATCCCATGAACATCAGGACCGCCTCGGCGATGCAGACCAGTCCCAGGATGAAAAGGATGGGCCAGCAGTTCAGCAGCTTCCCGAAGAACTTGACTATCGCCTCGGCGAAGCTGCAGATCCCGTACATTATGGCGCCGGCGATGAACGACGCTATTATGCGGACCCATCCCTGGGACAGGAACGTCAGGTCGACCGCCCCGAACAGGGAGTACCCGTCGAACGAGGCCAGCCATATGTAGACGAACGCGACCACGATCATCGCGGCTATCACGGAGAAGTTGACGTTGCGGAACGGCCTGATTATCAGGGTGTAGGCGGTCAATGCGATCAGGATCGCCGTGACGGTACGCCATGTCGTGTACATGGTGAGTGCTTCGAAGAGCATGGCCACGCCGAACAGGAATCCGACGGCCATGAGGGCCTTGTACTTGCCCCCGTCCTTGTCCTTGGCATAGGCCAGGGCTATGCAGACCGCGAGCAGCCCTCCCAGAAGGAGGATGATCTGCGGAAGGTACGCCTGGAGCCAGTCAATTATCTGCGTCTCGTCCATCGGGATCTCGTACGAATTATTCCGATAATAAGTTGGTGAAAGGGCCGCCTCCGTGGAGGCGGCGATGGTTTCAGGCGATCTTGGTTCCGGCGGCGGGTCCGGCGCTCTCGTTGTACACGGCGTCGACGTCGAAGGCCCAGACGGCGTTGGCATGGAGCTTGATCGCGGCAAGGCCGGCGTTCATCTGGTCGAATGCGGGGCCGGAGGTTATGCGGACGGGGTTCTTGAGGACGAGCTCGTAGGAGGTCATCCCGGCGGTGATCACCATCGCGGCCTTCTTGGTCGCGGCGAGGTTGGCGGCGGCCCTCTTCATGAGGATCTCTCCGACGATGACCTTGCTGGCGTCGACGGGGCAGGCCATGATGCTTCCGCAGACGACCGCGTGGGGCTGGCCGGCGGCATCGACGGTCACCAGGGTTTTCACAGATTCGGGCTTGATGATGTCCAGAACTTCTTTGGGTATCGCTACCATTTGGTTCACCGGACGGTGAATCGGCCTGAAGGGTATTTATCGGGTCGCTATCAGAAGTGTAACCATGCGTCCAGACCTGTACTAACAACCTTAAATCACTCGTATCCAGCATAAATCGTTCTTCGACGAAATCATGGTCATGAATCAATCATTCGACCGCCTCAGTTCTCCTGACCAGGACCTGACGTTCGGGCTTCTGAACGACGTCGTCTGGGGAAGGATCCGCGCCAACTACGCGAGCGTGACGAACATAAGGACGGATGACGGCTACAGCAACCTCGGCCTGATGCTCTCCGACGAATGCCCTTGGAGCACGAGACTGGTGATGGACAACGGCTGCGCGGTGGTCCTCGACGGCCCGGTGATAAAGCAGTACTACGACGCCCTCGGGATCCTGGAACGTCTCGGGAAAAGCCGCTCCGACAATAAGTACGCCGTCGAGAGGTTCCCCCGCGCCGTCGTGAGGGAGGCAATGGTGAACGCGTACGTGCACCGCGACTACGAGGACGAGGGGCAGGTGACCGTGAAAGCCGACAGGAACAGCCTGAGGATCACGTCGCCCGGAGGAATCTGGACCCCTGACAGGCCGACGTTCGAGGACCTCGGGAACATCCGCAACCGCGAGATGGCCAAGGTCTTCCGCATGCTTGAGGGCTTCTCGTTCCACGGGAACGGGATCACATCGATAAGGCAACGCTACAAGATGACCCCGGAGCTGCCGATGGCCTCCTTCGACGAGAGGTCGTTCACCATGGACCTCCCGGCGATAAGCTCCATCTCCTGCAGCTATGAGGCCAAGACGAAGAAGATAGTCAGCGTCATCAGCGCCTGCAGAGGGGCGTCCGCGAACACCATCGCAGACAGCACGATGTTCTCGGTGCAGTACGTGAGGCGCATACTCCGGCGCATGGAGGAGGACAACATCGTCTTCAGCACCGGATGCGGCAACAAGAACATCTTCTACCTCCGCGACCCCTGCGGGAACGGAATTCCGAAGGACGGCATGACGCAGACGACGCTGGACGGGGACGTCCCCTGGATTCCTGGAGCGGTCATACGCCCCTCCGCGACGGAAGGACAGAAAACGGTTTAACGACGCCTCCTATTACAAGGGCCATGAAAAACCAACATGGTTCAACGACCTGGGAGGGAGGGCTGTGACCGACACCAAGGTCGCCCTCGTCGGAGCCTGCGGAAGGATGGGCACCCTGATAGTGCGTCGCGTGCTGGCGACCGAGGGGATGACGATCTCCGCCGCCTTCGACCTGGTCAACGTGGGAAGGGACATCGGCGAAGTGGCCGGCGTAGGGGCGATCGGCGTCCCCGTATCGGACCCCAAGGACCTGGCGGCCGTGCTGAAGAGCTCCGGCACCGAGGTCCTGATCGACTTCACCGTCGCGCCTGCCACCGCCGCCAACGCCCCGGTCGCCGCGGCGGCGGGAGTCAACCTGATCATCGGGACCACCGGGCTCTCCGCCGAGCAGAGGACGTCCATAACCGAGGCCGTGGCCAGGAACAAGGTGGCGGCCGTCATCTCGTCCAACTACTCCATCGGCGTGGGCGTGTTCTTCAAGCTGATAAAGAACGCGGCCTCGTACCTCGGGAACGACTACGACGTCGAGATAATAGAGGCGCACCACAACCAGAAGAAGGACGCCCCCAGCGGGACCGCCATGACCGCGGCCGAGATCATCAGCAAGGAGATGGGCGGCAAGGACCTGGTCTGCGGAAGGAACGGCGTCTGCCCCCGCGGAAAGGAAATCGGAATCCATTCGATCAGGGGCGGAGACATCGTCGGAGACCACACGGTGATGTTCATCGGGAACTCCGAGCGCATCGAGATCCGCCATCAGGCCCACTCCAGGGAGATCTTCGTCGGCGGTGCCGTCATGGCCGCCAAGTGGGTGGTCTCCCAGAAGAAGGGCGTCGTCTACGACATGTCCGACGTCCTCCAGTGAAACTTCGGGGGGCCATCCCCCTCCTTACGCCGTCCTGACCGCGCGCGGGACCGCCTTCCGCTTTTCCGTTCCTTCTCATTATTAATTTAATAAGCCGTTCGCGATATTCATCCGGTTGCAGATGGATGCGGAAATCAAGAAAGCGATGCCGGGCCTGTGGCTCCTGTCGTTCAGCACCTTCATAGTGTGCGTCCCGGCGACGTTCACCCAGATACTGTCGCTGGACCTCATGATCGATCTCAACTCGTTCCCCACCAAGGGCTACGCCTGGACCTTCCCCGCTTTCGTCGGCGGGGAATGCGCGGCGATGGGGCTGTTCGCCAGCATCATCGACAGCATGGGACGGAAGAAGCCGTACCTCCTGGGGTCCGTGCTGTTCATCATAGGCTCCATCGCATGCGCCATGAGCACGGACATGAGCGCCTTCATATTCTTCCGCATCGTCGAAGGCTTCGGCGCCGGCATAATCATAATCGTCTGCATCGCGCAGATATACTACGACGTCCCGAACCACAAGTTCCGCTACCTCGCGAACGGGATAATGTCCCTGGGCTTCGGGCTGGGGATGCTGGTGGGCGTGTTCCTAGGGAAGGCCATAATCGACGGCATGGGCTGGGAGCTCACCTTCTGGGCGATGGCCGCGCTCCAGGCCATAGTGACCTACCCTTCCCTCCAGTTCCTGTCCAAGGGGGAGCCGAGCAAGAAGAAGGCCGACTACCCCGGATCGATCATCATGATGGTCCTCGTCGGGTTCTTCGTGTATTTCCTCCAGAAGCTGTACCTCGACTGGGGGGTGTTCAGCATGGAGGCCCTAATGGGGGTCGCCTTCCTATGCATGCTCATCGTCGCGCTGGTGCTGGTGGAGACCGTCAACCTGAACTCCGTCATCCATCGCAGGCTGGACAACAAGAAGCTCATCGCCGCGTCCCTGATATTCATAGTCCTGCTGGGGATGATAGACATGGCCGCGGTGGGGTCCATGATAAAGATAGCGTTCTTCACCTACCAGATGTCCATACTGGAGGCGGCCCCGTTCTTCATCGTCCTGGTTCTGGGGGCGGCGACCACGGCCATAACCATATCGAAGAAGATAGACAAGACCGGCCACCTGATATGGTTCCTGCTGAGCATCGTCCTGACGCCGATAGCCCTTCTGTCGATGATGCTGGTGCAGGAGGACGACCCCTCTTTCGTGTTCGCGATCCATCTTTACCTCCTGGGCCTGGCCATAGGGTGCCTGGTCTCCATGCTCAACGCCACGATCCAGAACAGGACCACCGAGGACGACAACTGCGCATACGTGGGATTCGCCATAATGGCCCGCACCGCCGCCCTTTGGCTCGGATACAACTTCTACCAGTACGTCACGGACCAGCACATGACATCCAGGCTCAGCGTCTTCCTGGAGCACTGGAATGAGATACTCCCGTTCGAGATCCCTGCCGACAGCACCCTCGCAAACCTCTTGATAACCCCTCTCAAAGAGCTCCTGAAGCTGCTTCCGGGCCTGACGGACCAGATAGCGAAGGTCTACGCCGAGGGAATGGCCCAGGCCCTGCTGTACGGGTCGGCGATCTTCGTCATCGTCGCGATACCCACGGCCCTTTTACTGGTCGGAAGGAGGAAGACCCTATGAGAACAGTCCATGCGATCCTGATTGCGATGATTGCCACGGCCCTGATGGCGGCCGTGCCCGCCGCGTTCGAACAAGCGGATGCGGACATAACGTCGGAAGACGGAATCGTCATCGTCAAGGGCGACACCGTCCTGGACGGCGACCTGCGTATTGAGAGCGGCTCCGACATACTGATTCTCGACGGGGCGAGCGTCGACATCCGGGATCATACGCTGGAGATCGGACAGGGCTCCAAGATGGCCGCCATAGGGTCGGCATCGATATCCAGCTCCGGCGGAAACATCGTATTCGAAGGCGGAAGGCCGCTGTCGATCGGCACGGTGACGCTTCCGAAATCCACGGAGGACGTCGCGATAACGTTCGAAGGAACCATAAGGCTTGACTTCAAGCCCCTTTCCGGCACGTTGAGCCTCGGCTTCGAGCCTTCCGGATCCGACCATGGCGTCCATGCGACGTACGGAAACTCCGCCCTGGCCTTGCAAAACCCGAACATCCTCGTCAGGTTCGGACCGGGGACCGCCGACGTCAAGACGGGGTTCTCCGAGCTGACTCTTACCAGGGACAAGTACGACGGAAACAAGCTGGTCAGCTCCAGCTCCTTGACGATGGTGTCGAACAACCCGGAGGATGCCCTGGACCTGGCGTTCTATCTCAAGGACGAGGGGCAAGGACACGTCTACGTCAAGGACATGAACGTCTCAAGCGTGAAGACATCCACCTATTACCAGGAGAGCGGCCTGACCAGATCCTCCCTCTGGTCGGGATTCGACAGGCTGGACTCGTCCCTGGACGACGACGGAACCCTTCACGTCTCCTCGCACATCGACAATGCCGTCTTCGAAAGAAGCTTGAACGGCGCCCTCCAAAGCAGAACCTCCGTGGACGACATCGATTGGAGCCTGGCCTTCGACCTGACGGTGCTGTTCAAGATTCTAGATTCAGAAATCTCCGGCGATTCCAAACCGGACGCGTCCAATCTCATCGAGGAGGTCGACGTGACCGCCCGCTCCGTGAAGATCGAGAACCTGGCCGAAGGGACGACGAAGGGCGTCTCCGACGCATCCGTCGTGATGAAAAGGAACGGATCGACGTCCTATATCCTGACGATCCAATGGACGGACGAGAACGGCCGCTACAAGATCTCCACGTCCGAGCTGGTGATAGATTCGTTCGGCCTGAGCAGCTCGCTCATGATGGACCTGGACGTCTCCGTATCCAATATAAGAGTAGAAATCGAACCGTTCGACGGGGCTCCTTCAAGCTTGGACGCATCCGGATTGGAGCTGGAGATCGACAACCTCGACCTGAAAGGGCTGTACGAGGCAATCTCCAGAACCGGGACGATGGACGTCCAACTGCTCCTGGACAACTGCCAGCGCCTCCATTCGTACATATCCTCCGCCGTCTACGCCAAGGACGGCCGCGAGATGGCCGTGAGGGGCCTGGACGTGGTCCTCGAGGAGGACGGCAGAATGATGAGCACCCTGACTCTGAGCATCGATGGCCTCAAAGGATCGATGGCGCTCGAAGACGGGACGCTGAAAGCCGATGTCGGCAGAACCACGATATACCTCTCGACCGACGGATCCCTTGCAGAATACATCGATGCGCTGAAATCGGGCTCGAGGATCACCGCCGATTCCGAGATGTCGCTGCAGGCGAGGACCGATGGAATCGACATCGACTACTCCGGAACGGACAAGTCCGTCTCCGTCATCGGCAAGAAGACCTCCTCCGCTGCGGTTGCGATGGAGCTGGACCTGTCGGTCAGGCACACGACCTACAAGGACTCCACCCTTCTGGACGGAGACTTCTCCGCTTCGGGATACAGAATCACCGTCAAAGTACACGATAACGAAAAGGGATCGTCTCTGAATATCGTCCTGTCCGATCCGGAAGCTACTCTGGAGGACATGGACCTCGCCAGGATCCACGAGGAAGCAGAACAGATCGGTCCCGCCGACATAATGGACGGCACGGAAAGGATCGTAGTGGCAGCGGAATCCGCCGCGGTGGACTACGACGACGTCCACGCGACATTCAAGGACTTGAGGATAGAATCGAATTCGACCGTAAGGCACAACGTTTCCGTCGATTTCGGCCGCATGGACATCGCGGTTCCGATAGAGGGCGGCGATTTCGAGGCGAAAGCCGCATCCATATCGTTGTCCCTCTCCTCCGACCAGTCTTTCAAGAAGCTCCAAGAGGCCTATGACGACGGCTTCGAATTCGACTCGGATGCCAGCATAGACGTCGAGGCGCGCCTGACGGGAGCGCATCTGGATTACGACGGCGACGCCGCGCATGTCGTGATCTCGGGAGAAGAACCGTCAGCCCTGTTTGCAGAGCTGTCGTTCGAGCACTCCGAAAGATGGGCGAAGACGCTGCTGAGCGCGGAGCTGTCCGCCCCCGGATACGGAATTTCGGTGAAGAGCGCGAAGACCGACCTGGAAATATCGGCATCAGATCCGGAATTGGAACTGAAGGGCGTGGACGCGAATACCGTCCGCCCCATGGTCAAATCCGGTGACTTCGACATCGCCACGATTCTGGACAATACGGAAAGCGTGACTGTGAAGGCCTCCTCCGCCGAATTGGAGCGCGACGACCTTAGGGTCGAGCTCGCGTCTGCTGAGATAAAGACAGGCTCCTCCGGCAGGTACACGGCCTCGGCGGAATGCGGATCCCTCTCGGCGCACGTCCCTTCCGACAATGGGATGCTGGATGCCGATGCCGGGGCCGTATCTGCCCGCTTCACCTCCGACTCTTCGTTCAGAACCGTCCTGGATGCGTTCAAGAACGGACTGAAGTTCGAATCCGACGTCGGGATGGATGCCGAGGCTTTACTAACAGGGGCCACCGTGTCCTATTCCAGCGAATCCGTATCCTTATCGCTCGTTGAAAAAGACGGAACGGGCACGTCCGTGGCAACTGTCGAGGCGTCTCTGAGACATGTCGAAGCTGATTCCAGAACGCTGTTGGATCTGAAACTGGACGCCGACGGATACGACGTCACCCTGAAAGCGGATGGCTCAGAGGAAGGTTCGACCAATGTGGATGCGTCCGACCCGCATATCGAGGCGACGGAGGCAGACCTGGATGCGATCATCTCCGCTTACGATGAGAGCGGAACGTTCACCCTGAAGATGCTGGACTCCTGCAGATCCCTTGGAATCTCCACCTCAAGCCTGGAGGTCTTGACGACCGGAGAGAAGGACGTCAGCCTGAATGCCGAGGAACTGACCTTGGAAACGAGGTCGAATCCCGGAAGCTCCTTGAAGCTCGCCTCGGGCCGCCTGTCCGTTTCCATTCCGACGGATGACGGCAGGTTGGAGCTGAAAGCGGCATCCGCAAAGGCATCCCTCTCATCCGACCTGACGTTCGAAAAGCTGCAGAAGATCTACGAAAACGGCTTCGAATTCGATTCCGACGCATCAATCGACCTGGATGCGGAGCTTGCCGGCGCCGAAGCCGACTATGCGGCCGGGCCCACCGGCATCGTGGTCTCAGGGAGCGAGTCCTCCGTCCTGTCCGTGGAGCTATCTCTCGAGCACTCCGAAAGATGGTCCAAGTCGGTTCTGAACGTCGGGCTGTCCGCCCTAGGATACGAGGTGTCGGCAAAGAGCGCAGATATGGAGGCGTCCGCATCCGACCCGGAGCTGAAGCTCGAGGACGTGAACCTGGAAGCGATACGCCCCATGCTCGAGTCGAAGGACTTCGATATCGCCACGCTTCTGGACAACGCGGAAAGCGTGACCGCGAAAGCCTCCTCCGCCGAATTCGAACGTGGGGATCTCAGGTTCGAGTTCGCATCTGCTGAGGTAAAGACAGATTCTTCCGGCAGGTACACCGCCTCGGCGGAATGCGGCTCGCTTACGGCCCATGCCCCCTTCGACGACGGGGTGCTGGATGTCAGCGCGGGGGCGTCATCCGCCCATCTGACTTCAGGAGCGCCGTTCAGCGACCTTCTGGCCGTCTTCAAGGACGGGCTCAAGCTCGAATATGATGCGAAGATGTCGATGGAGGCGAGCTTGGATGATCTTGAAGCTACCTACTCCGGGGAGACCGCGTCGATATCGGTCTCGGAAGCGGATCAAGAATCGCTTGTGACCGTCGCCGCATCCTTGTCGTACTACAAGGCATCCTCCAGAACGCTTCTCGATTTGAACGTGAAGGCCGAGGAACATGTCATGACCGCCAAGGCCGCGAGCGCTGACGGCAGCCTCGACCTGACCGCTTCCGGCCCGTCCCTGAACGTATCGGAGGCAGACTTGGGCGCCATAGCCTCCATCTACGACGACAAGGGGACGATCGCCCCCGAGATGCTGGACTGCTGCAAGTCCTTGGAGTTCGCTGCTAAGGGCCTGGACGTCCATACTGATGGAGATAAAGATCTCGCCCTGAACGCCGAGAGGCCGGTGCTGAGAGTCGGAACGGTTCTGGAAAGCACGTTGCAATTCGAATCAGGCCGCCTGTCCCTGTCCGCTGACGTGGAGGACGGCGCAATGGAGCTGGAATCCTCCTCCGTGAAGGCGAACTTCGCATCCGATGCGCCGTTCTCCGAAATCGCGGACATCATCGAGAACGGACTGGAGTTCGAATCCGACGTCCGTATGGATGCCGAGGCTTTCCTGACAGGGGCCGTCATGTCCTATTCCAGCGAATCCGTTTCCCTGTCACTTTCGGAGGACGGCGGCCCGAGCACGTCCGTTATGACCTTGAAGGCGTCCCTGCAGAACGTCGAGGCCGCTTCGAAGACCCTTCTGGACTTGGATGCCGACGCCGAAGGATACGTATTGGAATTCGAGAGCCGCGGCCTGCATCGCGGGAAACTGCCGCTGAAAGGGGACGACCTCCGCCTCCTGGCGAACGGCCCCGCCCTCGACGTCAAGGGACTGGAGATATCGTACCTCCTGCAGGTCTACGATGATGGAGGGCTAAGCATCCAGCAGGTGCTTGACCATTGCGATTTGATAGGGCTCTCGACGAGACATGCGGAAGTGGAATGGGACGGGGACGGCGAATCCGATGTCGTGTTGGACGATGCCAGCGCCGGCCTCTCCAGGAACGTGGACGGGCTGGCGGTCATCGCCTTCGTCATGGAGAATGCCAAGGCCTCCGTCCCCCTCGAGGATATGACGGTAGACATCCGGGCCGCATCCACCGAATTGTCGCTGTCCTCGGACGTCGAGTTCTCGGAGCTGGTGGACCTGGTCCTCGACGGCATGAAGTTCGAGAAGGACGCCGACGCAGGTCTGTCCCTGAAGAGCGGATGGCTCGACCTAAGGGTGGACAAGGACGGCGGATCATACTCCCTGTCGTTCACGTCTAAAGACGATCCTGCCGGATCCCCGGTCCGTCTCGACCTGAGGATGATCCATTCCTCTTACAACGACCAGACCACTGTCAGCGGAAGGCTGGACGCCTCCGGGTACACTACCGTCGTGGAGGCCCATATCGACGGAGAATCCTCCGGAAGGTTCCTGAGCATCCCGTATTCCACGAGCAAGTCGTCCCAGTTGAAGGCGGTCCTGGACGACCTTTCGTCCGATGTGGGCGGATTCGACATCGGAGCCGCCTACGATATCATCGAAAGGGAAGGGACCTTGACCGTCCAGCAGCTTCTGGACTGCGGCGACAGCATGGACGTCGGCGCCTCGCACGCCTCCCTGGACATCGATGCGGACGGGGAATACGAAATCCTCGTCTCCGGACTGGGCGCCGCCTTGAGCAAGAGCGCGGTCGGGCAGAACGTGATGTCTCTGACGTTCGAGGACATGGCCACGTCCATGGACCTGAAACAAGGGACGGTAAGCATCCGCTCCGGATCCTCCGAGATCGTCATGGTCTCCCAGGGGTCCCTTACGGAATGCATAGACGCGTTCCTTTACGGGGTGGATTTCTCCGAGGAGACGCATGCGGAGGTCACCCTGTCCAACGAGAGCATCCGCTTGGAATACGACAAAGAGAAGGAGTTCATCTCGCTTACCAACGAGAAGATGTCGGAAACCTCTCCGAAATACGTGAACGTCGTCCTCTCCATCGGATACTCCGAGTACAATGACGTCACATCTCTCGTCGGCAAGGTCACATCCATCGGACATTCCCTGGTGCTCTCGGACAACACCGTCGTGAACGGCGAGAACGGGATCGTCCGTCTCACGTGCAGCACCGACGAGGTCTCAGGAGGATTCGAGGCCGATTTCGGAAAGGACGTGGGATTCTCCGTGAACCTGTTCATGCCCTGGACGATGTCTTTCGAATACTACGACATCGAATTCAAAATGGTCAGCGAGGATTCCGTCGTCTCCCTGACGAACGGGGCCCTGCACGTTGACGGGTATGATCCAAAGGAACAGGGAATACTCGCGATAGTCCCGGCGATCAAGAACGACGATTTCAGCGCAGAAGCCAGGCTGCTCATGTCGTCAAGCGGAATGACGTTGTACGGCAAGGACGGGACCACGGTCCTGGACTCCTACGGCGATGCGGAGATCGACGTCAGGAAGGCGTCTGTGGACCTCAAGAGGGGGGACGCCCTGGAGATACAGTTGGAGAAGATCGGCCTCTCAGTGACGAACAAGGACGGGAAGGTCGTCGAGAGGAGCCTCGACAGGCTGGACGTGACCAAGGATCAGACCGGAGCGGTCCCCGAAGAGGGATGGGCGGAGAAGAACGCCCTCGCCTTGGCGATAGCGTTCATCGCAGCCTCCGCCGTCATGGCGACGTACATGGTGCTCCGTCACCGCAAATTGTACAAGAGGGAATACGAGGAATGACTGGGCAATCACATCCTGGAAATCGGACGATGGAGACGGATGCGCCGTCAGAGTCGAAATGAAAGAAGAAAGATGCAGGGGACTATCCACCCGCTCGCGAGATCCGGCCCTACCAGCAGGCTGACTGTCCCATGCTACACGTATTCCGAATCTCGACCAACGAACCCATGGCCTCTGAATCCGGGCGGCCGTCGACAATGATCCCTGTCCGAGTCAAACGCTTTTTCAAAAAAAAGACAACATGTTCAGTTTAACACTGCTTGATTATCGCCTATTGTCAACTAATAACTTTATAAACAGTTGTTTTCAAAACATTGGATTCATCATCCTAGGTGAATAAATGAGCAATAAAACCATATATGCGATAGTTGCCGTGGTGGCAGTTATAGCCATCGCTGCGGCGGCTTTCATGCTGATGAACAACGGCGGCTCCGACAACGGCTCCGATGTCAAGGACAAGACGGTGACGGTGACCGACGCCGCCGGCAGAACGGTTGCCATTTCCGGCGATGTGGAACGTGTGGCCTGCTACGGAGTCGGATGCCTTAGGCTCTTCTGCTACGGCAGTGACGTGAATAAGATCGTCGGCGTGGAAAAAGCGGAGATCAACGGATTCAACGGGGACGAATCCCGCGGATACTGGATCGCGAACAAAGACTATTTCATGTCTCTCAAGACAGACATAGGCCAAGGCGGGCCCCAGGGGATGCCTGACAAGGAGAAGCTCCTTCTGGCCGATCTCGACCTTCTGTTCATCACCAAC
>JAEEGH010009864.1_pt1 | contig 22082 bp, 19 predicted proteins | sample 9134181 | NCBI WGS metagenome assembly JAEEGH01 (sample SAMN16246544, study PRJNA631951) | gut metagenome | biome: gut microbiome; feature: rumen; material: DP-attached | host: Bos | place: Iran: Karaj | collected 2018-10
GCAAAACTACGCCGCCTCCCATGGCCAGCACCTTATCCTGCAACGGAGACAGCCGCTTCGTTGTCCTGGTTTCCTGATTGCGAAAGAACTCTTCGCTCACTGCAAACAGTTCCGGAATTGTTTTGCCCGCGTCCTTTTCAATTTCCGGATCGGCGTCAATAAACTCCCTGCCCAGCATTTCCGCCAGACTGCGCCCCAGCGTACTTTTTCCGCAACCGGGCATACCTATCAGCACAATATTTTTCACAACAGCCTCGCAATTACATCCGTCACGTCTGCAATCAGTCCTTCGTCCAGTTTACGCCCCAGCCAGATCTCATCTGCTGCTACTGCCTGGGCCACCAGCATGAACAAACCGTTTACTGCCATTTTTCCCTGCTGCCGGGCCAGCTTCATGAATTTTGTTTCTGCCGGGTTATAGATAATATCCACCGCCGCGGCAAAGTGTTCCATTACCGCGCCGTCCACAGGGGAAGCATCTGTTTTCGGAAACATCCCCACCGGCGTGCAGTTGATCAGAAGATCGCCGCCCAACGTTGGCAGATTTTCATATGTTTTCACCGTATAATGCGTGCGGATATCCTCCGGGGCGTTTTCGACTGCCCGGGAAATAACCGTAATGCTTTTGGCCTGCATATCTTTAACGCATTGCAATATCGCCCGGCTGGCCCCGCCGGTTCCCAGCACACAGACATCTTTCCCTTTTGGCACCAGTCCATTATGTTCAAGAAGACGGGCAAAGCCGAAATAATCCGTATTAAAACCGACAGCCCTTCCATTCTCAAATAAAACCGTATTTACCGCGCCGATCGCTTTGGCCTCGTCTGCAATATAATCCAGACCGTCCATTACCGCCACCTTGTGGGGTATGGTCACGTTCAGTCCCCGGTAAGTTTTCTGCAAATCAGCCACAGTATCCGCCAGTTTTTCTGCCGGCACTTCAATCAGTTCGTACGTTGCTTCCATGCCCAGCTGACGGAACACTTCCTGATGAATCTGCGGCGACAGGCTGTGTCCCAGTCTGGCCCCTAACAATCCGAATTTCATTTACGCTTTCTCCCCGTCGGCCACATAGTTGCCCAGAATTTTGCAGTAGGCGCTGTATTCTGCCACGTCCTGCAATCCCTGCCGCACGTTCGGATCCTCCAGATTGCCCGTCAGGTCAATATGGAAGAAGTATTCCCAGGAACGCCCTTCCATGGGACGGGATTCCAGATTCAGCATATTCAGGCCGCCTTTATAGAAATGCTGCAGCACTTTGTACAGGGATCCGGGTTCGTGCTGTGTAGCGATGACCACGGTGATCTTGTCCGCGTCCGGCCGGTGTTCCGGCTGGTCGGCAATGATGATGAACCGGGTATGGTTGGCTGAATTGTAATTGATATTCTCCGCCAAAATTTCCAATCCGTATAACTTGGCCGCCTGACGGGATGCCACCGCGCCTTTTGCCGGATCGCCGCTTTCGCTGACCATCTGGGCGCTGCGCGCGGTATTAAAGAACGGAATTAGTTCAATGCCAGGATGCTTTTTAAAAAATTCCCTGCTCTGTTCCAGTCCCTGGGGATGGGAATAAACCTGTTCCAACTTTTCTATTCTGGCGCCGGGGAGACCCAGCAAGTTCTGATCCACTTTGATAATCTTTTCCCCAACAATATGACAGTCATACTTCCGCACCAGGTCATACACTTCTGTAATGCCTCCGGTGGAAGAGTTTTCAATGGGAAGTACGCCGTATTTGATTTCGTGATTCTTAACCGCGACCACTACATCCTCAAAATGAACAAAATTCATCTCCACTTTGGCAATACCCGCAAAGTAATCTTCCAAAGCCTGATGGCTGAAAGAGCCCTTCACTCCCTGATAACCGACACAAATCGGATTGGCGTTCTGCTCTTTCATTTTAATATTTGCCGCTAAAATATCAATCTGCAGATTACGGCTGGTTTCCATAATCTTTTCCATGATCTGCTTCATATGCGGAGCGTATGCGGGATTTTTCAGCATCCCCACCACTTTGGCAATGACCTGCTCTTCCCTCTCCCGGTCCAGCACCTGCATATTGCGGGCATCTTTATACGCGGCAACCTGCTGTACCACATCCATCCGTTTTTCCAACGTATCGGTCAGGATTGCGTCCAGCCGGTCAATTTCCTGCCGCAGTCTCATCAAATCCGGTTCTGCCACGTTCGTCATCCTTTCATTCCAACAACATATCCAGCAACACCCACGCTGTAACTGCTTCCACTACAGGAACTGCCCTGGGAACGATGCAGGGATCGTGCCGTCCTTTAATTTCCAGAATTGTATCTTTGCCCTCCGTCACGTTCACAGTTTGCTGGAGCTGACCGATGGACGGTGTAGGCTTGATGGCCACCCGGAACAGGACAGGCATCCCGTTGGTGATACCCCCTGTAATGCCTCCGTTATTGTTACGGGTAGTTTGTACCCTGCCATTTGCGACAGTCATAGGATCATTCGCCTCGCTGCCTTTCATTGCAGACATGGCAAAGCCGGCGCCGAATTCTATGCCTTTCACCGCCGGAACGGAAAACAGCGCATGGCTCAGATGGCTTTCCAGAGAATCAAAAAAAGGATCTCCGATACCCGGGGGCATCCCCACGGCCATCACTTCCACAGTGCCGCCCACGCTGTCCATCTGTTCCCGGGCGACCATGATTTCCGCTTCCATAAGAGACGCTTTGCCGTCCTCCAGCACGGGCAGCGTACATTTACGCAATGCCTGCAACCGTTCTGCCGTTTCACCCAGCGGATTAAACAAAACATCTGTTATCCTTCCGATACGGGCAACATGGGCGCCCACAACGATGCCCTTTTGCGCCAGCACAGTCTTAGCTACAGCACCGGTAAACACCAGCGGCGCTGTGAGGCGGCCGGAGAAATGACCGCCGCCCCGGTAATCGTTAAAACCTTTATAGCGGACCTTGCCTGCATAATCCGCATGACCGGGACGCATCACATCCTTCAGGAGGCTGTAATCTTTAGAATGCTGGTCGCTGTTCGGTATCAGCACACACAGAGGCGTCCCCGTCGCCTTTCCTTCAAACACGCCGCTTTCTATGATAAAAGCATCCTTTTCCTGGCGCTGGGTGCTCATCTGGTTCTTTCCAGGGGCGCGCCGCGCCATTTCTTCTTTTATGAAATCCTCGTCAACCGGGGTTCCCGGCGGCAGGCCGTCCAACACCAGACCGATTCCCCTGCCGTGGGATTCACCGAAAATCGTCATGCGCAAGTTGCGTCCAAAGGTTGCCCCCATTTGCTTCTCCTCAATTTAAAAGTAAGATTTTATCACTTCATTATATTATTTATTATCTCATGCTTCCGTGTGGGTTTCAATTGATTTTTTCCGTTTTTCCGCCTACGGCTGCATAATCGTTCCAGAATTCCGGGTAAGATTTGCTGACGCTTTCTCCTCCAGTAAGAGAAACCGGTTCTTTACATGCCAGTGTGGCAACAGCCATGCTCATGGCGATCCGGTGGTCGTTCCAGGCATCCACATCCGCACCGCCTTTCAAGCCTTCCGGTTTGCCTTTGATCAGGAGTCCTTCCGGCTCTTCCGTAATGTCAGCCCCCAGTTTCACCAGTTCGGAATGCATAGCTGCCAGACGGTCGCATTCTTTGATCCGCAACCGCCCTGCATTGATGATGTGAGTTGTTCCTTCCGCCACGGCTGCCGCTACCGACAGGACCGGCACCAGGTCCGGACAGTCTGCAGCATCTATTTCACAGCCATGCAGCCTGGACGGAACAACAGTAAAGATACCGTCCTGTACTGTAATATCCGCGCCCATGTTGCGTAAGACTTTCAGAATCGCCTTGTCTCCCTGAAGGGAATCTTCACGTAACCCGCTGCAGCGTAAGCCTTCCCGGCTGCCGATTGCACCCGCAACCAGCCAGAAGGCCGCCTGGGACCAGTCCCCTTCAACCAGCACGCGTTCAGCCGGGGCACAATAACTCTGCCCGCCGGGAAAATCATAATGCAACAGATCTTTGCGTTTTATGTCAATGCCAAATGTTCGCAGACTGCTCAGTGTAAGTTCAATGTAACTGGCAGATTCCAGCGGTGGCAAAATCTCCAGCGTGGAGTCTCCATCCAGCAACGGCAACGCGAATAACAGTCCGGACACAAACTGGGAACTCACGTCTCCCGGCAGCACATACGCTCCCGGCTTCAGCCTGCCGGCGACTGTTAACGGCAGATGACCGTTTTCGGCAGTACGGTAACGCAGCTCCTGTTTGTCAAAGATATCGTAATAGGGTTGTAATGGCCGCAAAACAAGTTTTCCGTGCCCCTCGAAGGTAAAGGGCACGTTGCACAGGGCGCCTAACGGAATAAAAAAGCGCAGCGTGGAACCGGATTCCCCGCAGTCTGTCACAACCGGTTCTGACGGAAAGGTATGGTTCCATCTGTATTGAAAGGCTGTACGTCCTTTATGCAGGGAAGCCACTTCTGTAACTGTAACGCCCATCCCCGTGAGGCAGCGGTTGGTCGCTTCGATGTCTTTGGAAACAGCTATATTATCCACGATACAATCGTTGCCGGAAAGACCCGCGCAAATACACATCCGGTGCCCCATGCTTTTGGAAGACGGTACCAGCACGGTGCCGTAAAGAAGCCGGGGGGTAATTTTATAAATCGTCATGACAAATCCTTTTCTAACAAATATTTACTCGCATGGTTTCGGCTAAAGAAATATAACACTATGGGAGATACTGCGTCAGTTCGCTGAATTCCACTCTGTGCAGGAAACTTTCCCCGATTCTTTTCAGAAGAATCAGCGTCAGCCGCGAACCGCGCTTCTTTTTATCCAGAGCAATGGCCTGCAGGAAATCTTCCTGCTGCATATCCACAGCAGCCGGAAGCTGGAATTTCTGCAGGAGTTCAGCAATCCGGTCAGCAGTACCCGATTCTGTCAGCCCTAGTTTTTCCGACCGGCATGTCAGCAGTACCATACCGATGCCCACGCCTTCCCCGTGGCTGTATCTGTCAAAACGGAACGTCTTTTCTACCGCGTGCCCCAGAGTATGCCCGAAGTTCAGCAGCATCCGTTCCCCTGTATCAAATTCGTCATGCTCCACAATACGGGCTTTGATGTTACAGCATGTTTCGATAATCTCATCCGCACAAGCCAGCAGTTCCGCGTCGTTTTGTATCTTCTCCAGCCTCATAAACAACTCCTTGTCCATGATGCAGCCATATTTGATCACTTCTGCCAGTCCGTCGTGAAGGTAACGTACCGGCAGTGTCTTCAATACGTCCGGATCAATAAAAACTGCTTTGGGCTGGTAAAAAGCGCCTACCAGATTTTTTCCGCTTGGCAGATCAACGGCGACTTTGCCGCCCACACTGCTGTCTACCGCAGCCAACAGGGATGTAGGAATCTGAATAAAAGCCACGCCGCGCAAAAAAGTTGCCGCTGCAAGACCTCCCATGTCCCCGGTCACGCCGCCGCCCAAAGCCAGCACCGCGTCACTGCGGGTAAGACCGGCTTCCGCCAGCCCGTCGTACAGGGAGCCCAGCGTTTTCAGGTTTTTGCTTTCTTCCCCTGCCGGGAAGGCCAGCACCGTACTCGCAAAGCCTTCTTTTTCCAGAGATTCCCGCAAAAGAGAAACATACAGCGGCCCTACATGGCTGTCTGTAATGATAGCGATTTTCTCCGCTTTGGGGAGAAGCGTTTTAATTTTGCCTCCAACATGGGGCAGAAGGCCTCTTTCAATTTCAATATCATAACTTTTGGATCCTAAATCCACATGAACAATACGCATGATAATTCCTCAATATAACATCCTTCTCCTGGGTCCTGCTTCCCGCATGATTTCCTTCAGCGCTTCCCTGTCACTTTCCACAATGGCCTTTTTCCACCGCTCCAGTTGGCTCTGATAGTTTTCAATCTCCGCAATCACGTTATCTCTGTTAGACAGGAACAGGTCGCTCCACAGGTCCGGATTAATATCCGCTACCCGGGTGGCGTCCCGGAAACCTCCCGCAATAAAGTATTGGGTGTTTTCATTGTAGGACGCGCTGTTTACCAGCGCAACTGCTGTAATATGGGGCAGGTCGCTGGTGTAGGCAATGATTTTGTCATGATCTTCCATGGAAACTTTGACCGAACGGGCGCAGCCAAGGGTCTTCGCAAATTCTTCCAGCCAGTTCACAGCTTCCGGTGTATTCTTCTCCGTTGGCACGATAATATAGTTGGAATTGTTAAAGATGGCGGCGTCCGACATTCCGAGACCGCTTCCCTGCCGGCCCGCCATGGGGTGGCCGGATATAAACTCGCATCCTTCCGGCAGCAACTCCTGAATTTCACGGGGCATCGTTCCCTTGACGCCGGTAGCGTCTGTCATCAGCATGCCCTCCGCAAAGTTATGTACATTCTGCCGTACAAAACCCATAACTGCTTCCGGGTAAACGCTGCATATGATAATATCCGCTTCTTTCAGATTGCTGCCGTCTTCTTCTACCACTTCGTCAATCATATTGGCGTTCAGGCAAGCCCTGGCAATGCCATGGCTGATGTCCATACCAAGAATCTTCCTGACTTTTAAATTACGCAGCGCTTTTGCATAGGAACCGCCGATGAGCCCCAGACCCACGATGGCGAAAGTTAATTCGCGAAGCGGTTTTTCCTGATACTGTTTAATCATCTTTTCACTTTCCCCTGTCTCTTACAGATCCCGCCCGATAATGCGGGCAATGCCCTTCAGTTCGCCCATCAGCTCTGCAAAGCGTTCCGGCTTCAGGGACTGGGCCCCGTCGCACAACGCTTTTTCCGGATCATTATGTACCTCGATAATCAGCCCGTCCGCTCCAACAGCAACTGCCGCCTTGGCAAGGGCAGGCACCATCCACCACAGACCTGCAGCATGGCTGGGATCCACGATAACCGGCAGATGGCTCAGTTTCTTGGCTGCGCAGACGGCACTGAGATCCAGCGTATTCCGGGTATATGTTTCATAGGTGCGGATGCCCCGCTCGCACAGGATGACATTGGTGTTGCCTTCCGCCATAATATATTCTGCGCTCATGATCCACTCCTGAACCGTAGCAGCTAAACCACGTTTCAGCAGGATTGGTTTATTCGTCTTGCCTAATTCTTTCAGCAGGGAATAATTCTGCATATTGCGCGCGCCTACCTGGATCAGGTCTACATCTTCCACGAATTTATCCAGCACATCGGCGCTCATGATTTCCGTAACGATGGGCAAACCGGTTTCCGCTTTTGCTTCTTTCAGCAGCTCAAGCCCGGACATCCCCATACCCTGGAACGAATACGGAGAAGTGCGCGGTTTGAAAGCGCCGCCACGCATCAGGTGCGCCCCTGCCATTTTCACGGACTTTGCTACACCGATGATTTGCTCCCGGGTTTCCACGCTGCAGGGACCCGCGATGACCTGCATCTGCCTCCCACCGATTTTCACACCGGCCACGTCAATGACACTGTCATCCGGATGGAAAGCCCGGTTTGCCCGTTTAAACGGTTCCTGGACCCGCAGGACCTTCTCGATCCAGTCATTGACCATAATATCATGCGGATTGAGAGTACTGGTATCGCCTACCACGCCTAAGATGGCCGCCTGATTACCGGTACTAAGGTCAATCTTAAAGCCTTTCGCTTCCAGACCGGCGATAATCTTATTTCTTTCTTCAATGGGGGCATTGGGTTTCATTACGATAATCATGGTGAACACACTCTCCTTTTTCCTGTACTAAAAAAGCGGGCTCGTAAAAGAGCCCGCCTGCATTTGGTTGGCAGCCTTCGAAGTCACTCCGTCGGCCTGTTCTGTTTACGATTCTATGCTTTCTTCTGTTTTTCCCACGCAAAATAGCCATAGCCGTAATAATAGCTATAGCCGAAGGAAAAAACATAATTTACCGCAAACACAGAACCCGTTTTCATATTTGCACCTGCATCAATTCATGTAATCATTAATTACGTTTACATACAGTCAGTGTAAACCTATTTGATATTTCCGTCAAGAAGCACTTGTGTAACGCATTTAACAGTTTTGCAAACCTTTTCTCTAACCTGAAAAATCTATTCCTTCAACTTATCCCCCGGCAATCCGCTCACATAATATGTGTACATGACGTAATTCGCCAGCGCGTCTTCATATTCGTGCTGGGGATAAGGCTCGTCGATTTTATCCACGAACTGCATCTCCCGGCTGAAATAATAGGCTTTGTCGCCAAAAAAGCCCAGAGCGCAGTCCGGCTCCGGATACTGCTGCAGCAGGTTCCGGCCGATAAACCGATCCGGCGGCTGAATGCCCTGAAGACACAAAAGAGTCGGCGCGATGTCTATCTGGGAACTGTAGGCGCTGTTGTCCAGGTTTTCCAATGGGGAAAGGTTTTTGGAAACAAAAATCAGAGGGATCGGCGCGATGCTCTGCCGGTCTTTTTCATTTTTGACCAGTTCCGTATACTCCCCGCCGGAATGAGGGTTGTGGTCGCTGGTAATAATATATAAAGTACGGTCGTCCATCAGGCCTGCGTCTTCCACTGCTTTAAAAAACGCTTTCAGCGTGCAGTCCACCCAGTACATCCCGTGAATGCTGACGGTCTGGTTATCACGGAAAGATTCCGGCGTATCGGCCCATTTCGTAGCATAATAGGGATAAGGCTGATGCATATCCAGAGTCTTGGTCACGTAAAAGAACTTTTGACCTTTCAGCTTTTTCAGTTGTTCCAAAGTCCGCCGGTACATCTCATCATTATGGAAGCCCCAGCCGGAAGCACCGGAATATCCGGCTTTCTCCAAATCTTCCCTGGCTTCGTAATGCGCCATGCCAAATTGCTCAGTATATTGCCTGAACTCATTATTGTAATAGCGGCTGGATGCGCTCTGGAAGTACCCGTCAAAGCCTTTTGCCTGCATACTGCGGAAAAGAGAAGGCTTATCACTGCCTTCTACGTCCCCGTCAAACAACAACTGGGAGCGGAAGGTAGCGTTGAGTCCTTCCGTAGTGGGTATAGCAGAAGAATAGTAATTGTCAATACGCGGATATCGCTTTAAAAGAGCATCCAGGTACGGCGTGGCCTCTGCCGGTATTTCTTTATTATAAAAATGGATATAGTCACGGTGTACGGATTCCAGTATCAGCATCACGATACGGTCATAGGCAGGCACCGGCAAGGGACGGGACTGTTTATTCCGCATGACCCCCAGCTTATACATCCATTCCCTGTCTTTCTCCGTCAGCTCTTTTTTCTTGTGCTGGGTATCCCTGATCACCTTTTCCTTGTTAAAAGCCGCCTTGCTGATCACATTCATGGCAATCGGAGTTACCAGCAGATTTCTGTATTCCTGCCGGCTTTTTTCAATCTGCTCCTCGCTCCACAAACCGGACACATGCAGCGCGTACAGCCCCAGCTGGCTTCCGGTAAAATACAGCAGATTGAAGAGAAGGGTACATCCCAGAACTGCCAGCAGCGCCCAGGCAACATTAGGCTTATGCCTTCTGGGTTTTGTTACCCGGAACAGCAGGAATATGGCCAGAACGCAACAGGCAATCTCCGTAAGCTGTCTTTTCGAAAAAGAAGACATGACCCCCTGGATTGCGTAGATGTTAAAGTTACGGAAAAAAACTGCCTGTACATGCATGGAAGTCTGCCAGAAGTAAACCACGTCCATCAGCATCGCTGCCGCGCATAACAAATACACTGCAAAATAAAAAACTTTGTTTTTCTTTGAGGGATTGTGGTGATACCAGACGGCAGCAAGAATTACAGGCACGATATTGTTTATCAGTCCGGCCAGGATTCCCAGCGTTGTCAAAAAATAAGGATCCAGCGCCAGTTTCTGCTGTATATACCAGGCAAAGCCCAGATAGGAAATGCCTAGTACTACCGCAGGGAAATAACGTTGCAGTCGGTCCGGGATCCGTTTCCTGCGCAGAAAAAGCAGATACCCCACGATCAGCAACACCAGATCACGCAATAAGGCGTTGACCAGCGTCTGCCAATAATCACCTTCGGGAAACGGAATGATCCCTGCAAAAAGCAACCGGGCATGCTCTTCTTCCCAAAAGTAAATGGCGCCTGCAATTATGACAAACAGAAGCAGAACGCCAATACGTTTCCCATTATGTTTCCAATCCATACGGATACCTGCCTGCTATGATTTATACGTACTTTTCCTTATAAAAAAACTGTCAGCTGAAACGGGTTAAGCAATATGTGGTCAGGGAATAAACCACAGCGGTTCATCCATGACTTCCAATGTCAATGGTGTCGATGCGACTACGTCCCCGTCCAGTTCTACCGGAAAGTCTTCCAGCAGATTGACAGATTCTATTTCTACTTTTTTCGCCTTACGGCAGAGAACCTCTTTATCAAGGTTCAGTCCTTCCAGCGCGATCAGCGAAGCATACTTCAGGATATCGGCCCGCTTATTGCCCGGAAAAACCGCTGCGTGCAGCCAGGGTACAGTAAGGGCAGCATCCGTAAAGAGATTATACCGTCCGGCATAATAGCGGCTTTTTCCTATAATTACGGAAGAACCTGTATGCCATTCCGTTTCATCATCAAAGCGCACCCGGAACGCATAACGCCAGTTACTGAAGACCAGTTCACGCCGGACCAGCTGGGTACTTTGCAAAACATAGGCAAATTTATTCAGCAGACGTTTCTGCATCGCCCCCACGCTGTCTACCACAAGGGAGTCAAAGCCTACGCTTGCCACTGTCAGGAACAGGCTACCGTTGGCCCGTGCAGTATATAAAGGATATACAAAACCCTTCAAAGCACGACGCACCCAACGTTCCGGTTCATTACGCAGGGACATTTCCTTGGCAATCAGATTAACCGTTCCCGCAGGAAACACACTGATGTACGGGCGGTAATCCAGCTGCAACATATCTTCCACAAAGGCACGGATGGTCCCATCGCCTCCGGCAATGATCACCCAGTCACATTTTTCCTCTGCCGCTTTCTTTGCCAGTTCCGGCATCTGCTCAAAAAACTGAACATCCAGCAGTTCTATTTCAGCATCCAGTTCCTGCTTAAGCAGCTTATAAACCTCATTGATGCGGGACAACATACTGGCAAACAGCTGCCGGCCGGAATACCGGTTATAAAGGATAAAGACTTTTTTAAATTGTCTTACGTCAATCTGATCCTCTGGTTGCACCGGCAGCCCTCCCACGCTTTACACCAAATTATTCGACCCACACTGTATAAAATAAATAACCTTTCCTCAAGCTCCTGTCCATTCACTGTACAATTATTCCAGCCATTTTTCACAGGCATCCAGCACCTGCTTCACTGTCAGTTCCTTCATGCAGCGCATATTGTATTTTGCATCACGGCAATGGTGTTTCATCCCTGAGGCGCAGCCGGGACAGGGCGGCTGTGCCGTAACAACTGTCGCCAGCCTCGTATAGGGCCCGTACAGTTCCGGACGGCTGGGTCCGTACATAGCTACAATGGGGACACGCTGGCTGATTGCTACATGCATAGGACCGCTGTCATTGGTAATAATCAGACTGCAACGGCGCATGGCAGCGGCCAGCTGCCCTACAGAAAGCTCCCCGGCAGCAATCACCGGCTTTGTCTTCATATGTCCGACGACTTCCTGTACCATGTCTTCATCTACGATACCACCAAAGAACACTGTCTTATATCCCCTGGAAGACAGTGTATCTCCCACTTCCGCAAACCGTTCCGGCGCCCAGCGTTTTGTTTCCACTTCACTGCCTATATTAAATCCCACCAGTTTATCAGAAGGGAGTACGCCCTTTTCTTTCCAGAATGATTCCGCAAAAGCCCTGTTTTCTTTTCCCGGAAAGATTTCCAGACCGCGGTGACTTAATTCTTTTACGCCAAGCTGTGTCAGAACATCCAGATACATGTCTGCCGCATGCTTTTTCCTGTCAAGAGGTGTCAACAAATCAAACCATGGTTTGAACAGCCAGTGAGTGCAACCGGTAAGTTTGCCCGCTTTTGTCATGGCACAGATAAACGAGCAACGTTCATTTGGATGCAGGTTGATCAGGATATCGAACTGCATCTTACCGAGATTGTGGGCGCAGCTTAGTAAAGCCAGAATACTGTTGTCCCTGCCATATTTATCAATGGTAATCACTTCATCCAGACAAGGATTATGCAACACTACGTCCTTCAGCTTTTCATCCACCAGCATTGTGATATGTGAATCCGGCGCCGCTTCCCGAAGCGCCCGGATAAAAGGTGTGGTCAATATCAGATTTCCCAGTTGCATCAAAAACGTCACCAGGATTTTTTTATGATTTAATTCCACGCCTCTCACTTCACTTTCTTCTTATGCCAGTCAAACACCATTTCCGTAATACCCAACAAAGGGCAACGTACGAATACGTCGCCCAGTGAACTCTTTTTTATGATGAGTATTTATGGTATTCCATGTTGTTCACAGTCATGCACAATGCTCTTTACATATTCCAACAGACTGCCACCGGTATACAGATATCCTCGCACTCCGGCGGTTTCCGCTGCCTTTATGTCACGGAGACTGTCCCCGATCAGAAACGCGTTCCCCGGGAGTATGTTAAAATCTTCCAGAGCCTGTAATATCATACCCGGCTTCGGTTTACGGCATTCACATTCAACATCATACTGCTTAAGTGCGGCTCCCGGCAAATGGGGACAATAATAAAAAGCCGCAATTTCGCCGCCAGACTTCCTCACTTCCGCCTGCATCCATGCATGCAGTTCCCTGACAGTATCCTCTGTAAAGCAGCCCCGGGCCACGCCGCTCTGGTTGGTCACCACTGTCACCAGAATCCCATGCCGCGTCAGCCAGGCAATCGCTTCCCGGCTTCCGGGAACCCATTCCACGTCTTCTGCTTTATGAAGATAGGCTTTATCAACATTCAGGACGCCGTCCCGGTCTAACAGACATAACTTTTTCCCAACCATATATTTATAAACTGTCCTGCCTTGTGTAATATCCGCCGGTCTTGTCCAATATCTGACAGTACTCTTCCACCGCTTCTTCAATATCGGTAAAGCCACCATCATATCCCACAGACAGCAAAGCCGTTTCATCCGCCTGGGTATAACTCTGGTATTTCCCTTTCAGCACTTCCGGGAAGGGAACATATTCCAGTTTATCCATAGGCGCACCAAAATGCTTAAGTACGGCTTTGGCAACCGTATTAAAGGGATGTGCATGTCCGGTCCCGCAGTTATAGATACCCTTCAGTTCCGGATGGTCCCAGAAGAAGAAGTTCACTTTCACCACATCTTTTACATATACGAAATCACGGGTCTGTTCCCCGGGTCCGTAACCGTCGTACCCTTCAAACAGCTTTACTCTGCCTTCCGCCCTGAACTGATTGTACAATTGAAACGCCATGGAAGCCATCTTTCCCTTATGGTTTTCCTGAGGACCGTACACATTAAAATAACGCAGTCCCACCACCTGGCTTTCCAGTCCATTCAGATAGCGGCGGATATAATTGTCCGTGAACAGTTTGGAGAAAGCGTACACATTCAGCGCTTCCTCACACTCCGGTTTTTCTGTAAAACCATGCTTGCCGCTGCCATAGGTTGAAGCAGAGGAAGCATACATGAACTGAATCTTCCGGTCTGCAGCAAAATGGAACAGTTTCTTCGTATATTCAAAATTGTTTTCCATCATGTACTTGCCGTTATATTCCATGGTATCGGAGCAGGCACCTTCATGAAAGATGACATCTATTTTTTCATGGTCGAACATTCCGTCGGAGGTTGCCTTGCCGAAGTCGATCTTATCCATATAATCCATAACTTCCAGGCCCTGGATATTTTTGAACTTTACCATGTTAGTCAGGTTATCCACAACAAGGATATCGTCCCTTCCCCGTTCATTCAGGCCTTTTACAATATTACTGCCGATAAACCCGGCGCCCCCGGTTACAATAATCATAATTAAATCTGCCTTTCCGGGTAAAACTGTCAGGATTTATTAACTCAAAACAGCGGTTTAAAGCTTCCGTTCCCGGACCAGACCGGCAATCTGATTTATCAGTCCTGTAGTGGAATAGCCTTCTTCTAATTCAATAATTTCTACTTTTCCGGCATATTCACGCCCTGCCACCTGGTCCGGACGATAGTCCCCGCCCTTTACCAGGATATCCGGGCGAACCAGTTTGATTAACCTGGCAGGTGTATCTTCATGAAAAATGACCACCGCATCAACACAGGCAAGAGACGCCAGAACCCTTGCCCGGTCCAGTTCACGAACCAGCGGCCGGGAATCGCCCTTAAGCCGTTTCACCGAATCATCAGAGTTCAGGCCCACAATCAGATGTTTTCCCATTTTAGCCGCCTTCTCCAAATAGGAAACATGACCAACGTGCAAAATGTCAAAACACCCGTTAGCAAAGACGATCTTCTCCCCGCCTTTGTGCCATATCTGCGCCAGATCCGCAATTTCTTTCCAGGAAAGAGGCCGGAACCCGTATCCCAGTTTCCGCTCTTCATTCAGGAGAGTCTGAAGCAACTCGTCCCGGTGCACAGGATATGTGCCTACCTTGCCTACCACAATACCGGCTGCACGGTTTGCCATATATACTGCCTCCGGCAGCGAAAGGCCCCCGGCTACAGCAGCAATCAGGACAGCCGCTACCGTATCCCCGGCGCCGGATACATCAAACACTTCCAATGCGGACGCAGGACTGTGAATAACCGTACGTTTTTCTCCTACCAGCGTCATGCCTTTTTCGCTGCGGGTAACTACCACATTCCGGATGTGATAGCGCTCACGCGCCATTTGGGCAATCTGCAATATGGGACCATCCTCATTGGGAACAGCCTGCCCCGCCGCTTCGCACATTTCCTTCAGATTCGGTGTAATAAACGTACATCCTTCATACTTTTCCCAATGGGGACCTTTGGGGTTTACCAGCACCGGGATACCGTGCGCATCTGCCATACGGATTACCCACTGGCAGAAGGAGTCAGAGCACACACCTTTGGCATAATCTGATACGGCAATGCCGTCCAACCCATTTTCTATCAAATCCAGCAGCCACTGTTTGAGTTGGTCCGCCTCATCCGGATACAGACCGCCCACCTCTTCAAAGTCAAGGCGCAACATCTGCTGGCGGGACCCCAAAATTCGCATTTTGGTAATAGTAGAACGGTGACGGGATTTCACCAGACCGCCGAAGTCTATTTTTTCTTTTGTAAACAGTTCTTCCAGAATCTTACGGTTATCATCGTCCCCGGTGACGCCGCCCACATAAACATGACAACCCAGGTTTGCCAGGTTTGCAGCCAGATTGGCTGCCCCGCCCAATACCGAGTTAATCTTTTTCACACGGTTCACGGGTACCGGAGCTTCCGGGGAAATTCGCTTTACTTCCCCGTAAAAATAACGGTCCACCATCACATCGCCGATGACTGCAATGCGCTGGTTCTGTATCTCTTCCGTGACAAAAGTAGTACATTTCATGTCATTCATAATCCACCAGTTCACATAAAATATGCCCTATCAGTATATGCATCTCCTGCGCTCGGGCCGTCACCCTGACCGGAACTTCCAGACAGATGTCACAGGCGTCCGCCATTTTGCCGCCGCCTTCTGCCGTCATGCCGATACAGGTAATGCCTTTTTCCTTTGCTTCTTCTATGGCCAGCAAAACATTTTTGCTGTTTCCGGAAGTGGAAATACCAATCAGCACGTCCCCCCGTTCGCCCAACGCCTGAACCTGACGGGCAAAAACAGCCTCATACCCATAGTCATTGGCCACTGAAGTCAATATAGAGGTGTCAACAGTCAAAGCAATCGCCGGAAGCCCTTTCCTTTCTTTTTGGAAACGGCCGACAAATTCTGCTGCCAGATGCTGACTGTCTGCCGCACTGCCGCCGTTGCCACAGAACAAAACTTTGTGTCCTCCTGACAGCGCTTTTTCAACGCATGCAGCACATTTTTCCAATTTTTGGGGCAGGTCAGAAGCCTTTAATCTTTGCAGCGTTTCTAAATGCTCCGTTAAACGTTGTTCGATAATCCGGTTCACATGCTCTCCACTTTTTCTTATCTCATAATATAAAAAAACAAACAACTTTTAGCATTACCAGCTCAGTAAATCAAATTTAACTGTCCACTCGTTATCTCTATTGTAATGCTTTTTCTGATATGAAACAGAAAGCACTTCACAACAGAAACGATGGCTCCATGTAAATGTTGTTGTATAATTCCCATGAGTGTACGAATTGCTATCCATATTACGGCGGTTAACTATCGTAAATGTATTATGCTTATCCGGCTTCCATGCTATTCCCATACTCCAGTCTTTTGTGAAACTTGGTTGCCCTTTACTGAAAAGATAACTGGTCCTGTGTTCATTATGATAGGTTGTCCAGATATTCCATTTATCTGAAAAACGATAACCTAAAGTTCCATGATAAATATTAGTGTTCAAACTATTACCGTATCGACGGGTAGTACTGTTATCCAGGCTTTCGTGAATCCACTTGCGACCTACCATCAAATCCATATATAGCTTTTTTCCACCCAGCGGATAAAAGCGATCGTGACGCAGAAAAACAGCCTTTTCCGTGTGCCAGCTCTCCCAGTTAAAATGATCATACTTCCATAATCCATGAGTAATATATCCATCAATCGATAACGGCAAACCTTTCGCAATGCGATGCGGCTTCAGGAATAACCCCCAGTCTATCTTTTTATGCAGCCATACTCCCTCATCTAATTCATCATTGTCCGAATCATAAACATAACCGCTGTTTACGCGCACGTAAAAATCTTTTTGATCATGGCGGATACCATAAAACGGCTTGTATTTGGACTTCGAATAGTAATTCTGCTCCATATAAAATGTCGTCGGATTCTTTAAAAGAGGATTCCCGATTGGACGGTTGTACTCCAGAGAAACATGCCAGCCTCTTTCATCGTCCCAACCTATTCGCGGATTGATTGGATTCGCTTTCTTTTGCAGATCATTAATCCATACATCCCGAGAATAGATGTGTTTGCCCTTAACATATACCTGCACGTTTCGTGCAATAATACGGTCATTCGGGATAATTATAATCGTTTTTGCCTTGACAGAAAGACAGGGGTGATATTTTACTGCCGGGCACCTGGTAGCCATCCCACCCTTATCTAAAATCATCATCCCATTTTCAATTATTCCGTGAGGCGCCTCGTAATAATCGAATTTGGTATTACGGCGATTTGATCCGGCGGCGCCTTTTATATGGAGAAGTTCTCCGGTTTCCTTATTGAAATTATAATGAGCCCACCGGGAATTGACTGTATTAGTTGGATCCTTTAATGTCCCTCCTTCCAACAGCCATATATCTCCCGTTTTTTCATTACCGACAGCTTTAGAAGAGTACATCTTTGTAGTACCCTGTTCCAATGAAACATTCCCTTCAATAATAAAGTCGCCGCTTTCACTGGAATACCGGGCGTCATTTCCTTTAATAATCAAAGGCAACTTTTTGGCATCTTTTTTATCTCCGGTTTTTTTGTCTTTTTTACCCGACAAAACCGGTTTTCTTTCACTTCCAGCTAAAGCTTCCTGCTTTCCTGTCTTCTTTACGTCGCCATCAGAAGCAGATAACCCTTTATCATCAGCACTTTTTATCTCCGCCGGCTTTAACGCAGTATTATGATCCTGCTGAAAGTCTTTCTTTGAATCCTCTATGTCAGAATTGGACTTAACCTGCCTGCGCGCCTGATACTCATATCCCGGATACTCTTTATCCTGATCAGTTTCAAAGTTATCATCTGTTTCCGACAAAATCTCTTCAGCCTGCCGGTCAGCTTTTTCCAAAGCAGTCTTCTTCGCAGCGGAAACAGCTTCCTGTTCTGATTCCTTTTTTTCAGTTTCATTTACCGGAGCTGTATTATTTTTACGGGCAACAGGTGCTATCTTCCCGTCTGCCTGTTGATCAGAAACAGCCATATTGGAAACTGTTCTCTGTGTCAGCTGCCCGGCAACCCGTGCAAAGGCCTCGCTATCATCAACAGACCCTGCTTTTGGGCGGTCATTCACAATCGGACCGTAGGATTGTTCCAGCGGCGATTTGTATTTATCATAAGAATCATTTCCGTCAGACATCAGTTCATTGTCGGCATAGCCAGGAACTGCAAACATCATACTGGCAAGCAACACTGACGCCATTAACTGTTTTTTCATGGAGTCCTCCACATGTCAATAAATATCCATTAGACATTATAACATAAAATTGCAAAAAAAAATACCAGCGTACTTCTGTTACGCTGGTATTTCACATTATAATTCTGAAATTATCTGCAGGGCAAATGGTTGGCAGACGTTAATTTATCATTCGCGAAACCGCCCTGCTTCCGTTTGAGCTTTTATATTTTCAACTCTCGGCGCCTGCGGCAGATGCCTCCTGGTATACAATGCCGCTGATTTTCTGATCCTCTACTACCTGCACGTAGGTAACGGCACCCGCTTCAATTGTTTTGGATTTACCGGTAACAAAAGCGCCGCCTACAGCACCGATAGGTCCCAACACAACAATACCACCAATGGTAGCTCCGGCTGCACCAATAGCAGTTTTCGCTTCCTGCTGTGCCAGCTTGCCAATGTAAATGGGAACATGGGTTCCGTCAACTGCGAATACATGGCTGAATTTTACATCAATACGGGCATCCCGGCCAAAGCTTCGGGGCTGTACTACCTTGGAAACTTCACCTACACCCTCAGCACCCTTTGACAGTACCAATACATCATTCACATACAGATTATCCGCTACGCGGAATTTGACCGGGTCGCCGGGCTGGGCTGTCTTGCTGCTTAAGGGAGAAGTAAACTCAATTTTAACCAGGGAATCCTTAGGCAATACCACTGATTCTACCGGAACCTTGCCACCGGCATATGTGGTTTCCACCAGACGATCCAGACGCTGGTTCAGGGAACCACCCTGAATCTGCCCGAACAGGGTATTTTCCAGTTCTTCAATTCGGGTTTTTGCGGGTCCGGCAGTCACTCTGGCATTCAGACGGCTGTCAGCACCGTTCAGCTTCTGCAAAAAGCTTCCGTTGCCACCGTTTGTACCACAAATATATTCATAAGTGCTCTGGATACGGTCCAGAATATTCCGGCCGGAATCCGGCGTACCATAGATGTCGTCTTCGAGGCTTTCCATACGTTCCATCATGGAACTGCTCTGGTGGGTTCCATACAGCGCGGTCTCAATGGCATCCAACTGTTCCGATGCAACCGGCGCAGGGCCTTCCGCAAAAGCAAAAGAGGTCAGTCCCAGACATAAAGCCAGGCCGACGAGCAAAGAAACTAATTTTTTCATTTGTCATCCCTCCGAATAATTACTAATGATACTATAAACAACTATAGATAGAGTTATTATATTTGTATTATAGCATATTTAGTGGAATGTCAACAAAAAAAATCGCGATTTTTAACATTTTTTACAGAAAAAACAAAAAAGCGCCTCATTTTAGATCAAGTCTGGCAAAATGAGGCGCTTTTACCTGTTGCTGACAGGCTCATAAACAACAAGACCGGCTAATTCCCGCTATTGTCCAGAATCATAAAGGCTTCCACATGGAGTGACGCGTCTGACTCCACTGTAATATGGCAGGACAGTTCCCGATTCCAGTCCTTTACTAAATACTGTTGCAGATATTCCGTTTCAAGTGGGTGCGTTACCACAAGAATCTCCTTCGCGCTCCCCTGGCTCTTCAGCAATCCGCGAATCCGACGTTTGATTTCCAGGGCAATGGCTTCTTTAGACTGTACCCGCCCGCTCCCGTTGCACACAGGGCAATCGGAAAACAGCACCGCTTCCAGATTCTGCCTTGATTTTTTTCTGGTAATTTCCACCAGATTCAATACCGTAATATCCTGAATCCGGGGACGCATCTTGTCTCCGGCAAAAGAATCTTCCAGCACAGCCAGAACCTCCTGACGGTTCTCTTCGCTGTGCATATCAATAAAATCAACTACAATGATACCGCCAATATCCCGCAGGCGCAGCTGGTGGGCAATTTCACGGGCAGCCTGCCGGTTGATTTCCATAATCGTCTCTTCCAGATTGTTCTTTCCGCTGTAACTGCCACTGTTCACGTCTATGACAGTCATGGCTTCAGTGTGGTCGATGACCAGGTAGCCGCCGCTGGGAAGTTCAACCCTCCGGTCTGCCAGAGAAGCCAGCGTATCTCCAAGACCAAATCCGGAAAATACATCTTCCCCACTGTCCCACAGTTTAAGTTCCGTACCTTCCGCGTCTTTTATCTCTGCCAGTAAGGCCTGTATCCGCTGAAACGCCTCCGGATTATCCACAACAATTTCTTTTACATCCCTGGTAAAATAATCACGTACCATGCGCACAGACAGATCCAGTTCCCTGTGGAGAAATGCCGGAGCCTTCGCCCGCTTTGCCCTGGCTTCTACAACATTCCATTCGGCAAGCAGATTGCTGATATCTGCTTCCAAAACTTCTGCTGCAATGCCTTCGGCCTCTGTACGCAGTACAATACCCATGCCTGGAGGTCTTAATTTTTCCGCGAGGCTCCGCAGCCTGGTTCTTTCTTCTTCACCAGTTATCTTCCGGGAGATTCCGATATTATCTGAGAACGGGAATAACACGGCATAGTGCCCCGGAAACGTGATTTCCCGGCTGGCCGTCGGGCCCTTTGTTCCCCTGGGGTCCTTGGTAATCTGGATCATAACGGAAGCGCCCTCTGTCAGGTCCTGAGAATCGCCCAGATACAAAAATGCGTTCTGATCCAGCCCGATATCGATAAATGCGGCCTGTATTCCCCGCACAATATTGCTGACCCGGCCCAGAAAAATACTGCCTACCAAGTGGGCAGACATGGCCCGCTCCACCATAAACTCCTGCAATATTCCATTATCCACCAGCCCCATCCTGACTTCTTCCGGAGTACTGCTGATGATGATCTGCTGCGGCATTGGTCTCCCCTCCTTGTCTGTCTTTTCATCTGATAAAACACGGAACCGTAACTTCCATTACACCGGCAACACAAATTTTCCTTCTGTGCCTTCCGGTTAATATTATCCCTGCTCAAATAACGTGTCCAACATGGGCCATTTATTTCCCATCTCATCCACACGGTACAGGTCCATCCGTTCAATATCTGCATTTTCTACCGGCAGCTGCAAACCGTACTGTTCATTCAGTGTATTGAGCAGATCCACTGCTTTCATGCTGCCGTTATGGGTGATGCGGCAATGAAAATGCAGCTCTGTTTCCTTTTCCCGCTGTACCGCCGACAACTCGGATATATAAAACTTCACATCAATTCGCTTGACTTTTTCTTTGGCTTTGGGAGCCTGTTTTTCAAAAAACACCGCTTCCGCCCGGTTAAATGCTTCCACCGCCGGCGCAATGTCCCCCGTCCAGGGAAGCGTTACCCGGTACTCCGCACCCCCCGCCACGCTCATGAGAGCCGGGGCGCTGTTCTCCACTGCGTCCACTGCCAGCACCCGGATGCCCCGGGGCAGTGCTTTCTGCAACGCTTCTGCCGCTTCCAGCGGATGAACCGGTTCCGTCAGTTCCAATTCTACAAATTCCGCATAACTGACGACTCCCACACCTAACGCAGATGCCAGGGAATATTTCATGTGAGGATTAAAACCCTGGGAATAGGCCGCCGGTAATTTGGCCCGACGTATGGCCCGGCCTATGGTGCGTACATACTCCAGGTGGGAAATGAAACGAATCTCTTTCTCCTTGGTAATCTGAAACCGCAGCTTCATTCCGCCTCACCTCCCTCTTTCGGCAGACCGGGCCGTTGGGTTGCGGCACTGTAGCTTTGATTATCCCCGCCGGCCATCTTTTCTTCTAGAGGAGCAAAGCCCTTTTCTTTTGATGCGTCATAGGCCCTGCCGCTCCAGTCCATAACCGGAACACCCAGTCGCTGACACACACCGCAGCCGTTGCAATGGCCCTGCCGGCAGTCTGCTGTCAGCAATCCCTGTTTGGCCTTTTTATACTCACTGGCCAGGAACGCCCGGTTCACCGCAGGCTGCAAATGCTCCCAGGGGAACACCTCGTGATCGCCCCGCACCCGGTGATTATAAAAATCAGGATCCAGTCCGCAATCCTGCAACGCCTG
>JAEEGH010009865.1_pt1 | contig 22077 bp, 14 predicted proteins | sample 9134181 | NCBI WGS metagenome assembly JAEEGH01 (sample SAMN16246544, study PRJNA631951) | gut metagenome | biome: gut microbiome; feature: rumen; material: DP-attached | host: Bos | place: Iran: Karaj | collected 2018-10
TCAGACCAGCGGCGGCCTTCCATGATACGGCCCGTCTGCTCGTCAACAATCTTTACCTCACCATCAATAACCACGTACTCATCGTCACGGTTGAACATACAGTATGCCTTCAGCAGCTGCTGTAGGGTGTGAACACGCTCCGACTGTACGGCATAGTGCTGCAGGGCCTCGTCCTTCTGGTTGACACGCTCCTCGTCAGAGAGTTTGGCGTCACCTTCCAGGGCAGAGAGCTGGGCAGCGATGTCTGGCAACACGAAGAGTTCAGCATCATTGACCTGCTTAGCCAGCCAGGCAGTACCCTTATCCGTCAGATCGCAGGAGTTCAGCTTTTCGTCTACCACAAAGAACAGTGGTTCGATAGCCTCCGGCATACGGCGGTTGTTATTCTCCATATAGGTGTTCTCCGTGTTCTGCAGACCACTCTTGATACCATCCTCAGAGAGGAACTTGATGAGTGGCTTGTTCTTCGGCATGGCCTTGAAGGAACGGAACAAAGAGAGGAATCCTTCTTCCTGTAGCTTCTGGTCGTTTTTCTCGCGACCTTCGGCAATCTTCTGTTTGGCATCAGCAAGGTACTGTGTAGCCAACTGGCGCTGTACGCCCACGAGTTTCTCCACCAACGGCTGATATTCCTCGAACATCTGGTCATCGCCCTTGGGTACAGGACCAGAGATAATCAACGGTGTACGGGCATCATCAATGAGCACGGAGTCCACCTCGTCCACGATAGCGTAGTTGTGGGCACGCTGCACGAGGTCACTGGGCGAAATGGCCATGTTGTCGCGCAGATAGTCGAAACCAAACTCGTTGTTGGTACCGAAGGTGATGTCTGCCTGATAAGCCTTGCGACGGGCCTCGCTGTTAGGCTGGTGCTTGTCAATACAGTCAACAGACAAGCCATGGAACATATAGAGGGGACCCATCCACTCGGAGTCACGCTTGGCCAGATAGTCATTGACGGTCACCACGTGAACACCATTGCCTGTCAGGGCATTGAGGAAGACGGGTAGGGTAGCGACGAGCGTCTTACCCTCACCAGTGGCCATCTCTGCAATCTTACCCTGATGCAGTACAACACCACCGAAGAGCTGTACATCATAGTGTACCATTTCCCATTTCAGGTCGTTGCCACCGGCAGTCCAGTGGTTATGGTAGATGGCCTTGTCGCCGTCGATGGTGATGAAGTCCTTGCTGGGGTCGGCAGCCAGTTCGCGGTCGAAGTCGGTTGCCGTGACGATGGTCTCTTCGTTCTCGGCAAAGCGACGTGCCGTCTCCTTGACAATGGCAAAGACCTCCGGCATGACTTTATTGAGAGCCTCCTCGTAGATGTCGAGCACTTCCTTCTCCAGCTTGTCAATCTGGGCGAAGATGTCGGCACGCTCGTCGATGGGCGTCTCCTCAATCGTTGCCTTCAGGCGTTCTATCTCTGCCTTCTGCTCGCTGGCAGACGACTGCACCTGCTGCTGCAGCTCCTTGGTGTGCTGGCGCAACTCGTCGTTGCTCAGCTGCTGCATGGAGGGATATACTGCTTTTACTTGTTCTACAAAGGGGCGGATGAGCTTGTTATCTCGTGATGCCTTATCACCGAATAACGAGCGTAAAATCTGATTGAAATTCATTGCTATATGTTACTTTTTTCTATTTACTAAATTACACTTGCGGGCATGCTTACGCGTACCTTAATATATAAAACGGCTGCAAAGGTACGAATAAGTCAGCGAAAAACCAAATAAATTTGGACTTTTACTTCAAAAAAGTGGTTCTGATGAACAGGCGTTGGGTGCCCGGATGCGAAGGACGCGGGCAATCGTCGGCGCAATATGATCGGCAGTGACGGGTGTCTCTACGCGTTGTGCCTCGATGCCGGAACCCCAGAAAATGATGGGAAACGGAATGTTGCTGATGCGCGACGTGGTAGTGGTCTGCGTCTCTTCATTCACCAGCTGCCACCCGGGGGCAATGTCGATGAGCAGGTCGCCGCACTTCTCGACATGGAAACCGTTGCGGATGCGCTCTATCTGGTAGCTGTCGCTGGTGAGCAACTGCTGGGACGTATAGACATTGCGAACGCCCGCCAGCTGCAGCAGGAACTCCTGTGCGCGTCGTAGCAGCTCGCCCATGTTGATGTTTTTCTTCTCTAAGAGCTTGTGGTTCAGGAATATCTGATTGCCATAGACCGCTTCTACATACTGCTCCGTACCGTAAGACGCTCCGAGGAAGAGGTTCAGCAGCGACGCCGAGCGGTTGATGAGGAACTTTCCGGTAGGAATGCGGTACTGCTCGTAGTTGTTCTGCTCGTTCTCCTCTTCGGACGACCCTGTGCTGGTGAGCACGAAGAGCACACGGTCGGTGGTGAGCTGGCGGTCGATGCCGCTGATGAGCGTAGAGACGGAACGGTCGAGCGCCACATAACTCTCCATCGTCGGCTGAACACAATATGTAACGGTGAGCAAGTCAGGCTTCTCGTCCAGTCCGATGCCGCCTTGCTGGGTGCAGCTCAGGGCGATGTTCGTCAGACTCTCGTTCATATCAGCCGTAGGCGGATAGAGGCGTGTATAGCCGCTGAGCCACTGGTTGACGGGAGTATAGTAGTTGCAGGTCTGCCACTTTCCCTGATTCATCCATGCCACACCGTCTGCAGCATGGCCGGCTGACAAAATGGCACAATCGGCATCAGCGGCAAAGGCAAACACCTTGGCAATGCCGTTCGTGGCTATCTTTAGCTCGTCGCCCAATGTCGAAGTACTCAGCTGTTGCGGGGAGTATTCGTACTGCTGTGTGCGGACTGCCTTGACAGGTCGCAGGCTATTGCGGTCGAGCCATTCCTCAGCCGTGATGCCGTGATAGTAAGGCACCGCACCCGTTGACAAGGAGGCAGAAGCCGAGGCATCATCGACAGGCGTGAAGCGGTAGGCGCCGTTGGAATAGACGCGTCCTTCCGTCAGAAAGCGCTGCAGGCCGTCTTTCGTGTAGAGTGGGGCAAAGGTCTCCAAATGGTCGCTTTGCAACTGCTGGATGTTGATGCATACCACCAACTTAGGCACTTGCGACACGCTCTGTGCCGACATTTCCACTCCCATGCCCAGCAGGGATAGCAGCGTGATATAAAAATATTTGTTGTTCATCGGGCGTTTCTGAATATATGAATGTAACTTTGTAACAGCAAACATAGTGCCAAACACCAAAGTCCTTCAGCATAATGCTGGAAAATACTGCCTATCATAAATAGGAAGAAGAGCACGAAGGTGACTTGCCAGTAGCGTGTCTGGCGCCTCTTGATGACGGGCCACAGGAAAAACCACGGCAGCGGATTGAACAGCAACAGCTGTAGGTTCACACTGACGGTGGGATGCTCAGAGAAGATCATGAGGAAGAGCACGATGCCCAGCGCTCCGGTGCCTACCATCAGCAGGATATCCCAAAGGAGGAAGGCTCGCTTGTTTCGAAATTCTATGACAAACAAAAGGATACCAATGCCCAAAATTACTAATCCGCAGGCGAGGGGAGAGAGGGGAAAACCAGACTGCACGACCGGCGTTCCGGCAGGAACGGCGATGCGCTCTTCCTGTACCAAAGGACGCGTCGTTCCGTCTTCAGCATGAATGACGGCATTGCGGAAATCGCGCATCAGATGACTTGGAAGAAACTCTTGCTGGCGCGTCGTAGTGGGCTGGTCTGCCTGAATTCCCAAGAGTAAATCGTTGCCGAAACGAGCCCACGGATAGTCGGCAGTCATGGTGTGGACGGCTTCTCGGTATGAAATTGTATCTTCTTTATACCCAAGGTATTCTATTCTTCCGTTGATGCATTTCTCGATGATGTCTCTGGCCTTGGTGGTGCAGTTGTTATAGAAGAAGTTGTAGCGATAGACCGTGTTCTCAGGGAGCATGTTTTCTGCTAATGCCAACCGGAGTTGCAACTTCTCCTCGTCGGTCAGGTTGATAACCTGTTCGGTGACCTCGCTGCCAAAGTATTCGTATTCCTTCTTGAACAGTCGGTAAGGGTAGGCGCCCAACTCGTAATCGGTGATGCCAAACACGAAGCGGAGGGCAAAGAACGGTTTGCGAAAATCGAAGACACCGTAGTTGAATGCCGCATCGAGCCCTCCATGCCGTTTGTCGTGATAGCGAATGGCGGTATGGCCGTAAAGACTATAGACCTCATCGTGAGGTTCGCAAGTCAGGAGACTTATCTCGACAGAATCCATGTTCATGTCTTCGACAGGCTCCACACTGGGATGAGCCTGTTGGGCGAAAACTGTTGTCAAACAGAGTAAAAACAACCCCGTCAAGCCCCCTCTAAGAGTATTAAAAATGATTTTTGAATGTTTCACGATGCAAAATTAACCTATATTTTCCACTTATCGTGCGTTTGTTTCGTTTTTTTTTAATAATTTTGCAGTACAATCCCTGCGAAAGTACTCACATTAGTACCTTTGACCATTGGTCGAAAGTGCTATCGTTCGACAATAAACCTAAAAAATGTTTTTTTATTTTGTATTGTTCTCACTTATTCGTACCTTTGCAAACCGAAATTGAATAGAATATACAAATTGAATGAATAAACGAATAGTTGGGAGCCTGTTGGTCGGTTTGATGGCCGTCCAGGCGATGGCTCAGGAAAGTAGCACGCTGTCACCTTACAGTCAGTACGGTTTGGGTATTTTGGCTGACCAGTCGCTCAGCACAGCCCGAGGCATGGGTGGATTGGCTTACGGCGTGCGCAACGGCAGACAAATCAACATGCAGAACCCTGCATCGTATTCGGCAGTGGATTCCCTGACGATGATCTTCGACGTTGGTTTCTCGACGCGCATCTCCAATTTCAAGGAAGGCGGCAAGAGCGTGAATGCCAAAACGGGATCTTTGGATTATGCCGTGGCATCCTTCCGCTTGCTGAAGCACGTGGGCTTGAGTGCCGGTATCGTGCCGTTCTCTACAATTGGCTATGATTACGAGAGTAGAGACAAATCCACCTCAACGACTGAGCTATATACTGGCGACGGCGGTTTCTCGCAAGTCTTCTTAGGCTTGGGCTGGGAGTTTGCCAAGGGTTTTTCTCTGGGTTTCAACATGTCTTACTTCTGGGGCGACTACGAAAAAGCAGTGGGCGTGCAGAATGACGACGGAACCGTGAACATCATGTCGCGAACCTATTCCACCTCCATCTCTAACTGGAAGCTCGACTTGGGTGCGCAGTGGCATCAGCAGTTGAATGCCAATAACGAGTTGACTATTGGTGCAACGGCGAGTGTAGGGCATAAGCTGCACGCTACAGCTGAAGTCAATACGTTGACAACCAATACGTTGACGGGTGTAACACTTTCTCCAGCAGCCACTACGGTGGAAAATGCCTTCAGCCTGCCCTGGATGTTTGGCGTTGGTGCTACATGGGTAAACAAGAAAAGCCTGACAGTGGGTGCAGACTACTCGTTGCAGCGCTGGGGAGCCTTGGATTATCCTGTCTATGACAGTCGTGGCAATTATTCGTTGCTCAACAACTATTATCGTGACCGCCATAAGGTAACGGCAGGAGGCGAATGGATTCCTAATCCTATGGGACGAAAGTACTACCACCAGATGCGTTTCCGCCTGGGTGCTTCCTATGCTACACCTTATTATAAAATAAAGGGCAGTGACGGTCCGTCGGAATTTTCACTTACGGCAGGCTTGGGATTGCCTATTTCCCGCTCCATGGTTAACATCAGCGGTCAGTGGATACGCTCGGCGGCTTCGGGATATATTACGGAGAACGCCTTCCGCATCAATGTCGGCATCACCTTCAACGAGCGCTGGTTTGCCAAGTGGAAGGTAGAGTAACACGAATAAGTATAGCCGGTGAGAAATCGTAAGGAGACATATCGGAACGTACAGCGGTCAGCAGCATTCTGCCTGTTGGCTGCTTTCCTCGTCTTGTCTGCGTGTTCAGAACAGAAGTCGCATACGGCACCCGCTATCCTCGAGCGTGACTCCGTCTCCATGATGGTCAGCTATGGGGTGAATACCCTTATCTCCGACTCAGGTGTCATCAAATATCGCATCATTTCGGAACGTTGGGAGGTGAATACGCTGAAGAATCCATCGCGATGGATTTTCGAAAAAGGAATCTTCATGGAACAATACGATAAGACTTTCCATGTTGAAGGATATATCCAGGCGGATACGGCGTGGTACTACGACCAGCTGAAACTCTGGGAACTGCGTGGCCGCGTGTCCATTCGCAATGTCAATGGTCTCGTGTTCCGCAGTGAAGAACTGTTCTGGGATGGTATCAAGCACGAGTTCTACTCGCATCAGTTCTCGCGTCTCGTGACTCCTGAGCGCACCTTGGAAGGCACCTATTTCCGCAGCGATGAGCAGATGATGCACTATGAGGTAAGCAATTCCGTAGGCTCTTTCGTGACAGACGACATGGAAGGCGAAGACAATAGTACACCGCCGACTGCCGCACCGTCAGGAACACCATCGGCAACAGAGCAAAGTCAACAGCCGGCAGCTGGACAGCCAGAGGCACAGCCCGTGCGTCAGAAAGCTGTCCGTAAGGCGGCAACCCAAAAATCAAACTATCAGAAATGACCCATCTTATTATAGGACTTATCATCACCATGATCTTCTCTGCATTCTTCTCGGGAATGGAGATAGCCTTCGTGTCGAGCAACCGTCTGCGGGCGGAAATGGATCGCGAGAAGAATGGTCTCTCACAACGAGCCATAGACGTATTCTACCGACATCCCAACAACTTCGTATCAACGATGCTGGTAGGCAATAACATCGCACTGGTGGTCTATGGTATCTTGTTCGCTCATATTTTCGACCAGACGCTGTTTTATTCACTCAGCGACGGAGCCCGTGTGACAGCAGACACGCTGCTTTCGACCGTCGTGGTGCTCTTTACGGGAGAATTCCTGCCAAAGACTATTTTCAAGTCGAACCCTAACACCATGCTGACCATTTTCGCCGTGCCGGCATACGTGTGCTATGTGCTGCTATATCCCGTGTCGAAGTTTGCAACACTCCTGTCACGAGGTATCTTACGGATTATCGGTGTGAGAATGCCCAAGGAAAGCGAGGGTAAGGAATTTACGAAGGTGGATTTGGACTATCTGGTGCAGTCGAGCATCGACAATGCTTCCGATGATGACGAGATAGACGACGAACTGAAGATTTTCCATAACGCCCTGGACTTCTCCGATACCAAGGTGCGCGACTGTATGATACCGCGTACGGAAATCGAGGCTATCGACATTGAGGAGGCTACGGTAGAAGACCTGAAGGCAAAATTCGTGGAGAGCGGACATTCCAAGATTATTGCCTATCAGGAGGACATCGACCACATCATCGGTTATATCCACTCTTCGGAGATGTTCCGCTTGGCAGCTAACAAGAAAGATGACAGACCTGCGTCGCAGATACCGTTGTCTGAATTGAAAGACCTGCTGCAAACGATGCCTTACGTTCCAGAAACGATGGCAGCACGTAAGCTGATGCATATCTTCTTGCAGCAGAAAAAGTCGCTGGGTGTGGTGATTGACGAATTCGGAGGTACCAGCGGCATCGTGTCGTTAGAAGATATCGTAGAAGAAATCTTCGGCGACATTGAAGATGAGCACGATAGTCAGAAATATATCGCCCGCCAGATGGATGACGGCACTTATCTCTTGTCGGCACGCCTCGAAATTGAGAAAGTCAACGAGATGTTCGACTTGGAGTTGCCGGAGAGCGATGAATATATGACCGTCGGCGGCCTGATATTGCATGAATATCAGAGTTTTCCGAAGCTCAACGAGATTGTCACGATTGGACATTTTGAATTCAAGATTATCAAGAATACGATGACAAAAATCGAACTTGTCAAACTAAAACTCATCGAATAAGGCATTTTTTCGGAAAAAGATGACGCGATTTCATCGAAATTTTGTAATTTTGCAGGCTGAATTGACTGAAAAGAAAAAAATAACAATAAAATTAAAGCATTAAAATGGCAGCAATTGGAAAAATCAGAAGCTGGGGACCAGTACTTGCAACAGTGATTGGTCTGGCCCTTTTCGCATTCATTGCCGAAGAGATGTTCCGCTCTTGCGAAGCTACAGGCAACGAGCGTCGTCAGCAGGTCGGCGAAGTGTTAGGTAAGAAAATCTCGGTACAAGACTTCCAGTCTTATGTCGATGAGTTCCAGGAGTACATGAAGCTGGCGCAGAACCGTGACAACTTCTCGGAAGAGGAACTGAATCAGCAGAAAGACCAGGTGTGGCAGCTGTTCGTCAGCAACGCCATCATTGAGAAGGAAGCTGAAAAGTTAGGACTGACCGTTACGAACGAAGAGATGCAGAACATCCTGAAAGAAGGTCAGAACCCCTTCCTGCTTCAGCCCCCTTACCTGTTTGTTAACCAGGAGACACGCCGTTTCGACGTGAACCAGCTCACCAAGTTCTTGGACGACTACAAGAAGATGCAGAGCCAGGGCGGCAATGCTCAGATGGCCGAGCAGTACCAGACTATCTATAAGGTCTGGAAGTTCATGGAGAAGGTGCTCCGTCAGCAGGTTCTCCAGAGCAAATACAACTCACTGTTGGCTCAGAGCATGCTGACCAACCCCGTTTCTGCCAAGATGGCTTTCGACGCTCAGAACGAAGAGAGCGATGTGCTGTTGGCAACCATTCCTTACTCTTCTATCAAGGACGACGAGGTGAAGGTGAGCGACGCTGACCTGAAGGCCAAGTACGAGGAGAAGAAGGAGCAGTATCGTCAGTATTTCGAGACACGCGACATCAAGTATGTTGACTTCCAAGTAGTAGCTTCCAAGGCTGACCGTGACGCCTTGATGCAGACTATGACAGATGCTCGTCAGCAGTTGCTGAACGGTGTTTCTGCCGCTGAGGTTGTTCGCAAGGCACAGTCACAGATTGCCTATACAGGTATCGCTGCCCAGCGTAGCGCTTTCCCCAGCGATATCGCTTCACGTCTGGATTCCATGCAGGTTGGTCAGGTGTCTGTTCCTTTCGAAACCGCTTTTGACAATACCTTGAACGTCGTGAAACTCGTCAACAAGGTGCAGCTCCCTGACTCTGTGGAGTTCCGCATGATTTCTGTCGGAGGTTCTTCTTTGGACGATGCTCACAAGCGTGCTGACAGTATCTATAACGCTATCAATGCTGGTGCTGACTTTGAGACGCTGGCTAAGAAGTACGGTCAGACCGGTGAGAAGCAGTGGATGACTTCCGCTATGTATGAGCGTATGCAGACCGTTGACCCCGATACGAAGGAATATATCAATGCCCTGAATACGATGGGTGACGGCGAGATGAAGAATCTGTCTTTGTCGCAGCTTTCTATCATCCTGCAGGTAACTGCCCGTAAGGCTTTTGTTACCAAGTACGACGTGGCAGCCGTGAAGCACACCATCGACTTCTCGAAGGCTACCTATTCTGCTGCTTACAACAAGTTCAGCCAGTATGTCAGCGAGAACAAGACCCTGGAGTCTTTAGAGAAGAACGCCCAGAAGTTTGGCTTCACTGTTCAGGAGCGTAAGGACCTGTCAAACAACGAGCACAATGTTGCCGGCTTGCGTTCTACTCGCGAGACGATGAAGTGGATTTTTGATGCCAAGGTTGACGAGCTGTCTCCTCTGTATGAGTGCGGTAACAACGACCACCTGCTGGTTGTTGCCCTGACGAATATTCATCCGCAGGGATATCGTGACTTCGAGAGTGTCAAGGACGAATTGAAGTCTCAGGTTATCAACGACAAGAAGTTTGAGAAGGCTGCCGAGAAGTTGGCTGGCGTAAAGGATATGGCTGCTGCCAAGCAGAAGGGCGCTGTAGTTGATAGCGTTCGCCAGATTACTTTCGCTGCTCCCGTCTTCGTACAGGCTGCCGGTGCCAGCGAGCCCGCTTTGAGTGGTGCTGTGTCAGCTGTCAAGCAGGGTCAGATGAGTCCTGCCGTCGTAAAGGGTAATGGTGGTGCCTATCTGTTCCAGGTGCTTTCAAAGAAGCAGCGCGAAGGTGCTAAGTTCGATGCTAAGCAGCAGGCTCAGCAGGTGCAGCAACAGGCTCAGCAGATGGTAGGTCGTATGGCTATGAACGAGCTCTATCTGAAGGCTAACGTTGTTGACAACCGCTACCTCTTCTTCTAAAGAGAAAACACATTTATCTATCATAATTGCCACGCTGCCATGATGGCAGTGTGGCTTTTTTATTAAAACGATGGACAAGACAAGAAGAATTGTACTCAGTATGGCAGGGCTATGGCTGCTGGCAGTTCCTTCCCATGCCCAAAAGAAAGAGATAGAAGAAGCCCAGACCATCATCAAGAGCGGCAAGAAAGTTGAACAGGCAGAGAAGCTGATGGTGGATTTGCTGAAGAAGGATTCCGCCAACAGGAAGAACCCCAAGATTTTTGCTACGTGGTTCGACGCTGTGGAAGCTCAATACGTGCAAGCCAACGAAAAGCTGTATCTGAAACAGAAGTACGACACAGCTGCCTTTTTCAATCTGACGCGCCATTTGTTTGATATTGCTGAGGCTCTTGACTCGTTGGACGCCCTTCCCAACAAGCGGGGACGCGTCAAGCTGAAATACCGAGAGGACAATAGTGAGCTGTTAGACCGCCTACGCATCAATCTGTATTATGGTGGAACGTTCCATGTGCGTAAGAACGATTTTGCTCAGGCGTACGATTATTTCCATCATTATCTGGATGCTGCCCAGCAACCTCTTTTCTCTACCTACCAGTATGCGGAGAAAGATAGCATGATGCCGCAGGTGGCTTATTGGGCTACCTATTCAGGCTATCGTCTTCAGGATGCTGAGAAGACGCTGTACTATGCTGAGTTGGCAAAGAACTATCAGCCCAGAGTGCAGTATGTGTTGCAGTACCAGTGCGAGGCCTATCTGCTGCAGAAGCGTCAGGAAGCCTATCTGCAAACCCTTCGCGAGGGTTTCCGTCAGTTTCCGGAATATCCTTACTTCTTCCCTCGGTTGGCAGATTACTATACGGCACAGGGACAGAGCGACTCGCTGATGTATATTTCCGAATACGGTCTTCAGGTGAATGGTGAAGAACCCTTGTTCCTTCTGGCAAAATCGATGGCATTGCTGCAGACGAACCGTTACGACGAATGTATTGCCGTCAGTAAGCTGATGATAGCAGCAAACGACACGTTTCCTGAACCTTATTATAATATAGGTACGTGTTATCTGAATCAGGCTTTGGAGTTGGAACACCGTGGAGAACCGCGAAAATACCGGCAGGAGTTGCAGCGTCTGTATGCGGCAGCCCGTCCGTATATGGAGAAATACCGCCAGCTGATGCCTGCCGACCGTCAGCGCTGGGCACCGGCACTCTATCGCATCTATCTCAACCTGAATATGGGAAAACAGTTTGAGGAGATAGACAAGCTAATGCGATAAGTAGAGTGTCTCGTATTCTTTCGCCACCTTGATATATTCATGGTGGCGTTTTACGTATTCTATGCTTTGTTGTTTCAGTTCAGGAATGCGTTCAGGGTGTAGGACGAGTTGTTCGAGTTCGTGATACACGCTCTCGTAGTTGGGCTGAACATTGATGATGGGACGTAATTCCTGCTCATTCAGAATGTCGTAGTTCTCCGGCTCGCCACCTCCTACGACAATGATGCCTTTCGACATGGCCAGCAGGGCATTCATGGCTGGCGTATAGCTGTAGAGCTGATCCAGAATGACGTCGCTATTGTCCATCATGTGCTGATATTGCACGAAAGGAACACCGTAGGCTTTCACTAATACGGCTTTGTCGGGGTATTGCTCGCATACGGCTTCCGCTGCTTGCAGCATGATGTCGGTTCCCTTATATATAGAACGTTGCTTGCTGATGCCGATGAAAATGCGGAGTGGTTGGTGAACAGTGGTCAGCGGAGCTGCGTTTTCTGCATGGATAGGGAAGGGGATAAAGTGCGTCTTTTCCGTAAACAGTGGTTCATAGCAGACATGATATTCGTAAAGTCCTGTGACAATTCCGTCACAGTCGTTGGCTATGAATTTGTTCAGCCTTTCCTTGGCGGTGCCTAACCAGTCTGCTTGCTCTTTCAAAGCATCTTCATGGGTGCGCAGTTCTGTACCCATGTTGAAGTCGCTGTAGCGCAGGGGCATCTTTTCTATACATTCGTGTACCCAGTAGTAGTCCATGCCGAAAGCACAAAGGAAGACTTTTTTGTTGTGACGTCGCAGGTAACGGTAGAAGAAGAACAGCCGTTCGGCTTTGATTTCGAAGAATATAGGGTTGACGAGCTGCACGACGTCATAGCCACGCATCTTGGGTAATAGTGACCAGAGCTTGCACATCAATCTAATACCCCCCATTTTTCCAGGAATCCTACTGACATCAATGTCGCGAGGATACTCTTTCCAGAAGTCGCCATTAGATATAACCGTCACTTCGTGTCCGAGGAACCTGAGCCCCTCGGCCAGCGTGTTATGCACGTTGCTATATTCGCCAATGAGTAGAATCTTCATCCGTTTGTTATCTTTCTTTGCCGAGAAGAGGCAAGGTGTTCAGGAGAATACTCCGTCCAAGGCTGGTGTTGATCATCTTGCGGAACCACTTGTACTTCTGTGAGTAGTCGCGGTCGGGCAGGGGGAAGAGACCTTCTGCATACAGTTCTTTGATACGCTTTTCCAGTTCCTGGCGTGAATGGGTCAGAATAATGGTGTTATAAAGGTAATCCATTGTTAATTGCGCAACGCGTCGTCGCATCGCCAGCTTGTCGTTATTGGGTAACCTGTCTGCTTTGGTATTTAGGCTTCTAATGACGGTCAGCGTATCGTTCAGCCTGTTCTGCCTACTGTCCTCGTCTTTTTGATGGACAGCTGATGAAATGTGCTGTCTGTAATGGTATGCTTGGCATTTGGTATCATACACCACATCAGCTCTGAGTATCAGCTGGGGTGTGAATTCTTCGTCTTCTCCATACTTGATGCCTGGCGTAAATTGCAGATTACCTCGGACGGAATTGCGGAATATGCAGCACCACACAGCGCCTTTCAGGTTATTTTTGAGCATAAATTCTGTTCCACTGTATGTTTGGGGTGTCTTGAATGATTTGTCGCTGACGTTGCTGTGTGTGAAGTCGAAGAGCACGATGTCGGCGTCTTGTCGGTATCGTATAATGTCAAGACAGTGTTCGTAAGGTGTTTGCAGCAAATAGTCATCACCGTCCACTATCTGTATGAATTGTCCTCGTGCCATTCTCAAGCCCGTGTTACGTGCAACACTTACACCGCTGTTTTTCTGTCTGACGTAGATGATGTCTTCGCCATACTGTATGAGCCCGTTCATGGGACTGACTTCCGATCCATCGTCGATGACAATGATTTCGCGTTCGCTGGCAGACAGCGAAAGAGCCAGTATGCTGTTGATGCACTCGCACAACATGGGTACTGGCTGGTTGTAGTACGTGATGATGAACGTTACCAGTGGCTGGGCGCCTTGACGAGATGTATAATCTTGAATATTCTGCATAATATATTAATTCCAAATGTGTTCAGTAGTATGGCTTTGATTTTCTGGGAGCCGGCGAGTGCTGATGGCTTGACTTTCCTATAGGGCAGCACTATCGGGGCTTTTGTCCTTTCGCGAACGTCTATCTGAATGTTGACCAGATACATGTAGTAATGGTCGTCCATCGGCATATTGCCTTGCAGGTGAGCTTCCAGCAGTTGTGAAAGTTTCGTGCCGTCTGCTGTTGCCGTGATACCATTAGGATTATACCAGTAATGGTAGAAACCGCGACGGGTGGTGGCAATCTTTCGAGTGTTTCGCAGCAACAGGGGCAGGGTGAAGACATCTTCAAAGACCTTGCCTTTGGGATAGCGTACATCATCGAACAGTTGCCTGCGATATATCTTGTTACAAGCATAAGTATGGCTGTAAGCCTTTTCCTGTAGCCAGTAGTCATGGACGCTGTCGTAGCGGTGGTCTTCCAGCAGTAAGCGTCCGGCAATACTGTATTCCAGAATGTCGCTATCGTTCATCAGTTCGAGCAGTGGTTGGTAGGTGTCAGGCGATATCCAGTCGTCAGAGTCAACAAAGGTGATATAGTCGCCTGTCGCGATATCCAGTGCTGCATTGCGGGCATCGCTCAGTCCCCCGTTTTCTTTGTGTATGACGCGAATTCGTGAGTCTTTTTGTGCCCACTCGTCACATTTCTGGGGACAACAGTCAGGAGAACCGTCGTCCACGAGTATCACCTCCATGCCTTCCACCTGCTGACATAGCACACTCTCCACACAGCGGTCGAGGGTAGCTTCTACGCCATAGACGGGGATGATGACACTCAGTTTCATAGTGCAAAGGTAACGTAATTTGTGGTAATTACCAAATTTATTTGGCGTTTCGTTAGAAAATGTGTAATTTTGTAGCCGTTTTGCAGAAAACCATGAAAGAACAGAGTGAATCGAAATATCGCCACGTACTGAAATATACAGGTATTTTTGGCAGCGTACAGGTCTTGGTAATTCTTATCGGACTTGTCCGCAACAAGGCTATGGCTTTGTTGCTGGGTGCTGGCGGTATTGGCTTTAACTCACTGATGACGTCGATGCAGAATTTCGCTTCTCAGGCTACTAATCTGGGCATTTCCTTCGGTGCGGTGCCCCGGTTGTCGGAGTATTTCGAACAAGGTGACGTTCGCCGCCAGGAGTATTATATGATGGTTATCCGTTTGTGGAGCCTTATCGCAGCCGTGCTGGGATTGTTGCTTTGTGTGGCCGTGAGTCCCTTTGTCAATGAGGTCTCGTTTACATGGGGTGACCATACCTTACACTATGCTATGTTGGGTTTCTCGGTAGCCTTTATGGCTCTGACGAGTGGCGAGACGGCAATTCTTAAAGCAACTCGTCACCTTGGTTCCTTGGCTCGCATACAGGTGCTGACGGCGATTGTTGCCGTCATCTTGTCTCTGCCCCTTTATTTCTTCTGGAGGCATCGTGGTATCGTTCCTGCTATCTTGCTGGTGTCTTTTGCGACGATGGTGGTTACGATGGTTTTTTCCTATTGCCGCTATCCGTTACGGCTCTCTTTTCGTCGTAGTTTGCTCAGCGATGGTGCCAGCATGATTCGCCTGGGAGTGGCTTTCGTCCTTGCTGCTGCCGTGGGTAGTGCTTCAGAGATGTTCATTCGCTCTTTTTTGAATGTTGAAGGCGGATTAGACGTAGTGGGTTGGTATAATGTTGGCTTTATGATTACCATCACCTATGCGGGTATGGTGTTCTCATCAATGGAGAGCGACTATTTCCCTCGGCTGTCGGCCGTGCAGAAGGACATCGCTGCCACGAATGATACGGTGAACAAACAGGTAGAGATATCATTACTTCTGCTGGCACCGATGCTGATAGCACTGCTGGCATTGCTGCCAGTACTGATTCCCATGCTGTTCAGCCGTGAGTTCCTGCCAGTGATAAGTATGGCTCAGGTAACGGTGTTGGCAATGTATTTTAAGGTGCTGACCATGCCTGTGGCTTACATCTCGCTGGCACGTAGCCGTTCGCTGGTATTCTTGTCGTTAGAGACGTCATACTATCTGGCGCTGGTGGTGGCAGTCGTCGTCGGCTTCCGCTACTGGGGCATCTATGGTACTGGAGTTGCCATTGTCGTAGCACACGCCTTTGAGTTTGTGCTGACGATGACTGTTGCCAAAATCAAGTACTCTTATCGTTCAACGGGGACTATTGCCACTTATGCGTTAGCGCAAATGACTTTTGGCGTTTTGGCTTTTGTTGTCTCACTGGCGTCTGACGGCTGGATTTACTGGATAACAGAAGCCGCACTGGCAATTGCCAGCACGGCTTACTCTTTGAATATTCTGCGTCAGAAGACCCATTTGTGGGAGGCGCTGAAGCAGAAGTTCGTTCGTTCTTAATCGCTCCTTTTCAGAATTTGAATGCCATCTCTACGTCTATCAGGTTGTAGTTGTGCTTGACGAGTCTCCGGTCGTTGATGCGAGCATACTCCAAGTGCATCTCCAGATTCTTTGAGAAGTAATAATTCAATCCGCATTCTATTTGATTGATGGACGTCTTCCAGTTTTTCTGAGGACGATAGCTCTGATAGCGGGCTTTGGCATGTAGCTTTCCCTTGATGAGGGGCACTTTTCCCATGACGTACCAGCCTTCGGCTTTCTGTCCCTTGCTGTAGTCAATCTCACGCACGTTGTTGCCTGCTGAAGCAGCGCCCCATCCCTGCGAATGGATATACTCACCACGGAAGGTGTATTCGTTCAGGTCGTACTCGGCAGAGAAGGCATAGCGGTTTTTCTCCATGCTGCCCTTGATGGGTTTCGTGCTGCCGTCAGGCAATGTTTCGTAGCCGAAAAGCATATCGCCGCGACTGCCCGTCCAACCGAAGGCACCAATGCGCATTCCCTTGATGGGCATCACCCAGAAACCGCCGATGATGTCTTTGCGGTTGTCGCAATCCTTCGAGTTGATGCCTTCACCGTTATAGACACCTATCTGGTAGTGGAACAGGCGACGGCCGTTGGCATTGGGAAAGAGGTCGCCTTGTATCTGAATACCAATGTCACGTCCACCAGAAGATTTCTCGCCTGTGCGGTCGCCCAGTCCTGCCAGATTGTTGACGGCATCGGCATAACCGCGCCAGCCCTGTGTAACGGGGTGGGAGGGGTTGTCGAAAGTGAAGGCTCGCTTGAACTCACCGACACGAATCTTCACCTCTTGGTATTTGCGCCATTCAGCGTATAAGTCTATCAGTTGTACGGTGGGCTCTCCAGGTCCCTTGACGTTGGACCCCTGAATCTGCATGCGCCAGTCAAAGTCACTGATCTTGCCTTCCAGAATGAAACGTGCATAGCGCAGGTTGAACGTGTTAGTCTTGGCATCCTTCTGGTCAGTGCCTATGTATTGCACCATACCATAGCCGCTGAAATTGATGTTTTTAATCCATTGCGGAATCTCAATGGTACTTGTCGGTTGCTGACTGCCTGCAGTGCTGATGTCTCCCTCTGCGTGGGCAGACAGTGCAACGACTGCAAAAGCTACTGTAATGATTTTCTTCATATCTATATGGTGTTATTCTTTTAACTTTAATAGTACGACATTCTCCACGTGTGGCGTATGAGGAAACATATCCACGGGCTGTACGACCTCCACCTGGTAAAGCTCGTCGAGCAGCTGCAGGTCGCGAGCCTGGGTAGCGGGATTGCATGATACATAGACGATGCGCTGTGGATGTGCATTGAGAATGGTTTTCACCACGTCGGGGTGCATGCCTGCTCGCGGTGGGTCGGTGATGATGACGTCCGGGCGCCCGTGCTGGCTGATGAAGTCGTCGGTCAGAATATCCTTCATGTCGCCGGCATAGAACAGCGTGTTGCTGATGCCGTTAATCTCAGAATTGATCTTGGCGTCCTCAATGGCTTCGGGAACATATTCAATGCCGATAACCTTTTTCGTCTTACGGGCCACGAAGTTTGCAATGGTGCCTGTGCCTGTGTAAAGATCGTAAACCAGTTCGCTGCCTGTAAAGGCGGCTAATTCGCGGACAACGCTGTAGAGGTGGTACGCCTGTTCGGTGTTTGTCTGGTAGAACGACTTCGGACCCACCTTGAACTTCAGGTCTTCCATCAACTCATAGATGTGGTCGTTGCCCTTGAAGACCTTGATGTCCTGATCGCCAATGGTGTCATTACACTTCTGGTTGTCCAGATAGAGTAGGGAGGTGATCTGTGGGAACTTGTCGGCCAGATGCTGCAACAGTCCCAAAGCCTCTTGCTCGCCACCCGTCTCGTCGAAGTGGAATTGTATGATAACCATCCACTCGCCGCTGGCAGAATTGCGGACAATGACGTCACGAAGTAATCCTACTTGCTGTCGTAAGTCGAAGAAACTCAGATTGTTGTCTGTTGCGTATTTAAGTACTTCGTTGCGAATCTGATTCTGCAGGTCGTCCATCAACCAGCAGCGCTCAATAGGCAGAATCTTGTCGAAAGCTCCTGTGATGTGGAACCCGATGGCTGGATGGTCTTTCAGGGAATGAGTACGAGGAGCGTCATTTTTCATTTCTTCATTTTCATTTATCATTTCTAATTCCTCATTCCTCATTTGCTCTTTGGTTATCCAGCGCTTGTTGGCACAGCCGAAGTCCAGTTTGTTGCGATATTCCTGGGTCTTCACACTGCCCATGATAGGACGAAATTCGGGTAACTGCACCTTCCCGATTCGCGTCAGCTGGTCGAAGACCTGCTGCTGTTTCATCCTAAGCTGTTCGTCGTAGGGAATCTGCTGCCACTTGCAACCGCCACAGACACCGAAGTGCTGGCAGAAGGGCTGTGTACGCCGAGGACTGTATTCGTGGAACCGGACGATTTCAGCCTCCATGAACGAGTGTTTCTTGCGGCGAACCTGCAAATCGACGACGTCGCCAGGTACTGCCCAAGGTACGAACACTACCATTTCATCCACTCGCGCCAGTGCTTTGCCCTCGGCAGCGTAGTCAGTGATGGTGATGTTCTCTAAGAGAGGTAATGGTTTCTTTTTACGAGCCATATTGTGGGTTGTATTGATTTTGTTTGCAAAATTACCATTTTTTTTGCAAAGCACAAAGAAAAAAATGAAAAATACTAAAAACTCTTGGCGCTTTCAGAAAAAGTGCGTATCTTTGCATACCCAATCGAAAATCACATTATTTATATAAGTAATAATACACTAAAAGTTATGAGCCAAAAAAGAGTTTACCTCTTCGGCAATGGTAAGGCCGAAGGCAATGCAAAAATGCGTGAGGAACTGGGTGGCAAGGGTGCAAACCTTGCTGAGATGAACCACATTGGTGTTCCCGTTCCTCCAGGTTTCACTATCACCACCGACTGCTGTAACGAGTACTATCAGGTGGGTCAGCAGAAGATTATGGAGCTGCTGAACGACGACGTGATGGCAGCTGTTAAGCACATCGAGAACCTGATGAACTGCAAGTTCGGTGACGCTCAGAATCCCCTGCTGGTTTCTGTACGCTCCGGTGCCCGTGCTTCTATGCCTGGTATGATGGACACCATCCTGAACCTCGGTCTGAACGACGAAGTGGCAGAGGGTATGGCCAAGAAGACCAACAATCCTCACTTCGTATATGACAGCTATCGTCGCTTCGTGCAGATGTACGGTGACGTGGTGCTCGAGATGAAGCCCGTCAACAAGACCGACATTGATCCGTTCGAGGAGATTATCGAGAAGGTGAAGAAGGAGAGCGGTGTTGTGCTCGACAAGGACCTCTCTGTTGAGGATCTGAAGAAGTTGGTGAAGCTGTTCAAGCAGGCTATCAAGGAGCGCACTGGCAAGGACTTCCCCAACGATCCTATCGAGCAGCTCTGGGGCGCTATCTGCGCTGTGTTCCGTTCTTGGATGAACGAGCGCGCTATCCTGTATCGTAAGATGGAAGGCATTCCCGACGAGTGGGGTACTGCCGTTTCTGTGATGGCTATGGTATTCGGTAACATGGGCGATACCTCTGCTACCGGTGTTTGCTTCAGCCGTGACGCCGCTAACGGTGAGAACCTGTTCAACGGTGAGTATCTGGTGAACGCACAGGGTGAGGACGTTGTGGCTGGTATCCGTACCCCACAGCAGATTACCAAGATTGGCTCACAGCGTTGGGCTGAGCGTGCCGGCATCTCTGAGGCTGAGCGCGTGGCTAAGTATCCTTCTATGGAGGAGGCTATGCCCGAGATTTATGCTGAGCTGAACGGCATTCAGGAGAAACTGGAACAGCACTATCACGATATGCAGGACATGGAGTTCACCGTTCAGGAGGGCAAGCTGTGGTTCCTGCAGACCCGTAATGGTAAGCGCACCGGCGCAGCAATGGTAAAAATTGCCATCGACCTGTTGCACGAGGGCATGATTGACGAGAAGACCGCCATCATGCGTTGCGAGCCCCAGAAGCTCGACGAGTTGCTGCACCCCGTATTCGACAAGAAGGCCCTTTCGCAGGCTAAGGTGATTGCTCAGGGTCTGCCCGCATCTCCTGGTGCAGCCTGTGGTCAGATTGTCTTCCACGCTGACGACGCTGAGGCTTGGCACAAGGACGGTCACAAGGTCGTGCTCGTTCGTATCGAGACCTCTCCTGAGGACCTTGCCGGTATGGCTTCTGCCGAGGGTATCCTGACTGCTCGTGGCGGTATGACCTCTCACGCTGCTGTTGTGGCTCGTGGTATGGGTAAGTGCTGCGTATCGGGTGTTGGTTCACTGAACGTTAGCTACAAGGACAAGACCGTCGAGATTGACGGCGTAGTATATAAGGAGGGTGACTTCATCTCTCTGAACGGTACCACTGGTCAGGTTTATGCTGGCGAGGTGCCCACCAAGGCTGCTGAGCTCTCTGGCGACTTCAAGGAGCTGATGGACCTCTGCGACAAATATACCAAGCTGCAGGTTCGCACCAATGCTGATACTCCTCGTGACGCTCAGCTGGCTCGCCAGTTCGGTGCCAAGGGTATCGGTCTGACACGTACCGAGCACATGTTCTTCGAGGACAAGAAGATCATCGCTATGCGTGAGATGATTCTCGCCGACAGTGTTGCCGGACGCGAGAAGGCACTGGCTAAGCTGCTGCCTTACCAGAAGGCTGACTTCAAGGGCATCCTCGAGGCTATGGACGGACTGCCCGTCAACATCCGTCTGCTCGATCCTCCCTTGCACGAGTTCGTTCCCCACGATCTGGCTGGTCAGGAGACGATGGCAAAGGAAATGGGTGTCAGCGTAGAGGATATCAAGCGCCGTGTGGACTCTCTGGCTGAGAACAACCCCATGCTCGGTCACCGTGGTTGCCGTCTGGGTATCACCTTCCCCGAAATCACCGCTATGCAGACCAAGGCTATCCTCGGTGCTGCCTGCGAACTGAAGAAGGAAGGCAAGAATCCTCGTCCTGAGATCATGGTTCCGCTGATTGGTACCATGTACGAGCTGAAGCAGCAGAAGGAGGTTATCCAGTATGCCGCTAAGGAGGTCTTCGCTGAGTATGGCATCGAGGTAGAGTTCGAGATTGGTACGATGATTGAGATTCCTCGTGCCGCCCTGACCGCCGACCGTATCGCCGAGGAGGCTCAGTACTTCTCATTCGGTACTAACGACCTGACTCAGATGACCTTCGGTTACAGCCGCGACGACATTGCTTCGTTCCTGCCTGTATATCTCGACAAGAAGATTTTGAAGGTTGACCCGTTCCAGGTGCTCGACCAGAAGGGTGTTGGCCGTCTCATCAAGTTCGCTGTGAAGGAAGGTCGCGAAGTACGTCCTGACCTGCGTTGCGGTATCTGTGGTGAGCATGGTGGTGAGCCCAGCAGCGTGAAGTTCTGCGCTAAGATTGGCATGAACTACGCTTCTTGCTCTCCCTTCCGCGTGCCCATCGCACGCCTCGCCGCCGCGCAGGCTGCCGTTGAGGAGTAAATATCACTCTGATATAATGAAAGAGACCTGTCCGTTTGGGCAGGTCTCTTTTTGTGTCCAAGTGAGCTTTCGGCGTTTTGGAGATAAAAACGTCGCAAAATATGCGATATTTTGCGTTTTTTGTTTGGCGATTCGGAATTATATGTGTATTTTTGTCGCAGAATTTGCGTTATAAAAAAACAACTATGTTAGGAAACTTTTCTTATTACAACCCAACCAAACTGTATTTTGGTGATGAGTCTTTGAACTTCCTCAAGGACGAACTGAAGGGCTACGGCCCAGTGGTGCTGCTCAACTACGGCAGTGGCAGTGTAAAACGTAACGGCATCTACGACCAGGTGGTGGCTATCCTCAAAGAGGCAGGCAAGACTATCGTTGAGAACCCAGGCGTGATGACTAACCCCACACTGGAGAAACTGAATGAAGGTGTGAAGATTGCCCGTGAGAACGAGGTAGATCTGATTCTTGCACTCGGTGGTGGTAGCGTTTGCGACTACTCAAAGGCCGTGGCTGCATCTGTCTATTACGAGGGTGACTATTGGGACAAGTTCTGGCTAAAGCAGGAAAATCCCGCTAAGGACCAGAGACTGTTGCCCGTGGGCTGTATCCTGACGATGGCTGGCACAGGCTCTGAGATGAACGCCGGCACTGTG
>JAEEGH010009868.1_pt1 | contig 22071 bp, 21 predicted proteins | sample 9134181 | NCBI WGS metagenome assembly JAEEGH01 (sample SAMN16246544, study PRJNA631951) | gut metagenome | biome: gut microbiome; feature: rumen; material: DP-attached | host: Bos | place: Iran: Karaj | collected 2018-10
TGCAGTTCCAGCGCCAGGGCAAGTACTTCTTCATGCTCTACGATGGAAAACTAGCCGGCTGGTACCGCGAAACCAGCCCCCGCCCCGCCCACCGTCTCGGCGTAGTCGGCATCCCCGGCTCCAACATCAAGATCTACAAACTCCGAGTCAAAGGCGAGAAATAACACCAAACCAAAAATGGCGGCCCAACGGGCCGCCATTTCTTTCCCACCATGGATAATCTCTACCAACATCTAGACCCCCGCACAAGAGCCTCAAGAACTGAGTACACCATCAGCTTGATCTGTTGTTTTATCTTGTATGTTTTCATTACGAGAATCTTGCCGGAAATATATCGCGATCTTTATGCTGATAAAGATATTATCTCATTTGTCGTCGGAGTCATCCTTGGAATCATTTTCCTTATCTTCATCATCAGACGTCTGCGCGACACGGCACTCAGCTGGATCTGGGCCTTCATTATGCTGCTCCCCTACGTCAATCTCTTAATTATCCTCCTTCTCTGTTTCATCCCACCCGACCACTTCAAAGAGAAGCAAACAGCCTCCGAACCCACCTCCGACCCCCAACCCAAATCTCTCCCTAACTCCGTGGAACCGGAATCAACTCCAGAACCAGAACCCGAGCCCGAACCCGAACCAATCTCCCTTACCGACCTGGAACAGAGCCTCATCAACAAATACTCCGCCCTTTACCAGCAATATAAAAACCTCTCCCCCGAAGAAGCCACCGACCTTGCTACCACTCTCATAAAGGAAGCTAAACAAGAAACCCTGCAAAACCACACCTACGACCTTCCCACCAATCTTGGCAGCCTAGTTCTTCAAAACACTTCTCCTACCGACCAATACGCTAAGTCCGCCTATGATCTCATTCAGCGGCGCCTTCCCAGACTAAGAAGCGAAGGCGTAACCGACAAAGACATCAAATGGTGGTGGAACTTCTCCCAAATAGAGCGTTCCATGATCATAAAAAACGACGAAATGGAATATCACAACTTCTTCGTCACCCAACTCCTCAAAACCCAAACCCAATTCCCCAAAAAGGAAACCGCCCAAAACGCTGCCCACGCCCTCACCAACAAGCGTTTCCCCATCTACACCCAAAATCTCCAGGACGACGCCTTCTCCCCAGACGACCCATTACCCTATGAGCTCAAAGAACGAGTAGACGCCTTCATGGCAAACGCCTCTCGCTCCCCAGACTTCCAACAAACCCTCCAACAACTCCAAACCTTCTCCACCTTCAACGCCTTCGTCCGCAAGCAAATCCAGGACAAAAAGCTATAACCCCATCCGTCATCTGAGAAAATAAACCGACACTTAACTTCTTATAAGCATATTCCATCATCATATAATAAAGCACTACTAAAAGAACTAGACTACTACTAAATTCACTAGCCGATGTCCGACATTTTTACCGCAGAAAAACGCAGCCAAATAATGAGCCACATCCGCTCCAAGAACAACAAGTCAACGGAGCTAAAGCTCATTAAGATCTTCAAGGAATACGGTATTACCGGCTGGCGTCGCAACTACAACGTCAAAGGCCACCCCGACTTCGTCTTCCTTAAGAAAAAGATCGCTGTATTTGTCGATGGTTGCTTCTGGCACGGCCACAAATGCCAAAAACATAAACCAGAAAATAATTCAGAGTATTGGCAAAAGAAGATCAAATATAACAAGAGCCATGATCGCAGAATCAACGAATTATTTAAGAACAGAGACTGGACCGTTATCCGTATATGGGAATGTGAATTGAAAAATCAGAGTAATAAAACAATTAACAAATTTAGAAAAATTAGTACAAAAGAATAGAAGAGAGTTTGCTATAATTTTAAATAGAATTTATCATGCTAGTTTAATCAATTGGAGATAGCTTTATGAAACAATCAATTGACAAAAGAATTCCTAGAAGGCCGGAGCTTATAAGAGCGACATTTTTGGCTCTTAAAAAGCTAGGTGGTTCGGGGAAAAACGACGAAATTGTAGACCAGATTATATCCGATTTGCAAATTCCAAATAAAGTTGCCGACATACCACATAAAGGAAATCCCAATAAAACAGAGCTCTCCTATCAAGCGGATTGGGCAAGAACTTATTTGAGAATTTATGGCGCTATAGTTAATAGCGCTCGGTCTGTTTGGTCTATTTGTCCGGCTTTTACAAAGGAAGAAGATATTGACGGAAAGGTAGTAAATGATTTTGTTGTCAAGCATAATATAGCCAATAAAAACAAGGCGAAGAACGGAAATAACGAAGTTCCAGAATATCCTGAAGAGTCACAACCTTGGAAAGAAAAGCTTGCAGCAATTTTGCAGAATATGGATCCATACGGATTTGAAAGGTTATCTCAGCGAGTTTTACGAGAATGTGGATTCACGCAAGTTGAGGTAACAAAAAAATCTGGTGATGGAGGAATAGACGGAACTGGAAAATTACGAATAAACGGAATATTCAGTTTTAATGTGGCATTCCAATGCAAGCGCTATAAAGGTCTTGTGGGTGCGGGGGAGGTTAGAGATTTTAGAGGCTCGTTGACAACTGACATTGAAAAAGGCGTTATGATTACAACTGGTACATTCTCAAAAGCGGCAAAAGAAGAGGCATCCAATCCAGGGAAACAACAAATCGATTTGATAGATGGCGAAGAATTTATATCCAAAATTGCCGAATATGGTCTAGGCGTTAAAGAAATTAAAACATTTGAAGTTGAAGAAGACTTTTTCAAAAAGATTTAGTGTTATAAATTGCTAATTGTTTATAAAGCGAGGCAGATATGATTTCACTTGGGGAACAGAACCTCTCTGAAGCTATTAAATCAACTAGAAGGATATACGTTGTAAAAGAGATTTGATACAATCATTGCAAAGACATATTGTAATCAAAGCTATTGGTGAGGTGTGATGAGCATTAAAAACATAAAAAAATCATCTGGGAAATTCACAGTCCTAGTCGGAGTGTATAATGGCAATCAATTACAAGATTGGCCGGGTTATTACAATTATCCTATTACAGACAAAGATGAAATTATTACGGATGAGATAAAACAAATAAATGAATTGTGGTTGTTTGATGAGAACAAGTCTCAAAAATGTTTTTCTGCCGTTTTTTTAGGAATTAAAAACACTGATGAATTGATCCGTGATTTCGGTTATAAGCCTAGCAAAAAAAACAATGTGAAAAAATGGCTTTTATTCAAAACAGAGATTGATAATTCTCCAAAAACAGACTGTAAAAACATTAGAAAAGTAATAGTTCGTATTAGTGATTTTTTAAAACCAAAAATAAAAAGCAACCTTGAGCAACATGATTTAAATATAAAATATCTAACAGAAAATCTTCCTGAAGTTGTTTATTCTATGCCTGACACTTGTCTTTGCGTTGGAGATTCAGCAATACAATACAACTTTTTAGCCGCCATATATCCGGAGCAAAAACGCATACCTACAATGGAACCGATAAGATATGTTGATAATCATAAAAGGAAGTGTTTTGACGAAACCATTATACCGAATACTCCTAAAGGTTGTGCATATCGTATGGGAGAGTTTTTTTGTGGCCCTGGCGGATTAGCTTGTGGAGCATTAAATGCAACTATAGAGAACCCTAATTTCAGAATATCTCATGCATGGGCTAATGATTATGACCAACAAACATGCGATACGTATGCCGAGAATATATGTCCTGAAAATGCGGAATCTGTGATATGCGAAGATGTCAGAAAGCTTGATTTAAGCGATAAAAGACTTACAGAAATAGACGGCTTCGCTTTCGGATTTCCTTGCAATGATTTTTCAGTAGTTGGGGAACACAAAGGATTTGGCGGAGATTACGGACCTTTATATCAATACGGTGTAGCGGCGCTTAAAAAATTTAAACCATTATGGTTCTTGGCAGAAAACGTTGGTGGATTGGCAAGCGCAAATGAGGGCAAGGCGTTTAAAATTATTCTGGATAGTCTCCGAGAAGCGGGATATCGAATTTATCCTCATCTTTACAAATTTGAGGACTACGGTGTACCACAAACTCGTCATAGAATAATTATAATAGGTATTCGAAAGGATCAGCCCTTTGTGTTTTATCCGCCGAGCCCAAAGGCGCTTGAAAAGAGGGATAATTCTTCCAGAAACGCTCTTGAAAACCCGCCTATACCAAGTAATGCTCCAAATAATGTCCGAAGCGCACAAAATAAAACAGTTGTTGAAAGGCTTAGCTATATTCGTCCCGGGCAAAATGCTTTTACAGCTGACCTTCCGTCTCATTTGCGTTTAAATGTTAAAGGAGCTAAAATTAGCCAAATCTATAAGCGACTCGATCCTGATAAGCCAGCTTATACTGTTACTGGGTCTGGCGGTGGAGGGACACATATTTATCACTATTCTGAACCGAGGGCTCTCACAAACAGAGAACGTGCAAGGTTACAAACATTTCCTGATGACTTTTTGTTTACAGGGACAAGAGAAAGTGTGAGAAAACAAATAGGTATGGCGGTGCCGCCGCGAGGAGCGCAGATTATTTTTGAAGCTCTATTGAGAACGTTGGCAGGCATAGAGTATGAGCATATAGATTGCAATATCTCAAATGAAGGAACACTAAAATAGAAAACGGAGTGCGACCAATTATGTCCGGTAAAATAGTTCATGAAAATTTGTTTGAATATGCTCTTATAGCGCCACTTTTAAAACACAATTCAGATTCTATAAAGATTGTTTCTGGTTACGCTTCTCCGGCTATGGCGGCTAAGCATTTGCTGGAAGTCAAAAGTCTAAGCAAAAAACTTAATATAGATTTGATTTACGGTATGGCTGGTGCAGAAGGTGTCAGTAAAATCAATCACTTAGGATTTATATCACTTAAGGAACACAAAGAATTTTCGTACGATGGAAGTTTTTCTTGCTCATATGTAAAAAAACCATTATCGGTACACTCGAAAATATATATTTGGTGCAAAGAAGAAAAACCCATTTTGGCTTTTGTCGGATCTGCGAATTATTCCCAAAACGGTTTCTCGGTTCCCCAAAGAAAGGAAACGCTTGCAGAATGCGATCCGTTGTCAGCCTTAGAGTTTTTTGATCTAATAAAAGCGGAAACAATTCCATGCGATAAAGCTAATGTGCGCAAAGATTTTTCTTTGAAGCAAAAACAAACAATTCCTCAAGTTGTTTCGGAAGGCATACAGATAGAAACTGATAAAAACTCTCCATTTTATAACCACGAAAAAATAACTCTTTCGCTTTTAACTTCCAGAGGAGACACTGGAAATGGATCGCGTCTTAACTGGGGTGTTCGCCCAGATGGATTGCCGCGAGAGTCAACAAATAGCACCGGATCCTTAAGTAGAAGAAATCCTAATCAGGCCTATATTGGATTGCCGGCTGTTTACCAGAGGTCGGGCTTTTTCCCCGGAATATCGCAACGTTTTACAGTTCTCACCGATGATAATAAAATATTTACCTGTGTGAGAGCCCAAGCAAACGGAAAAGGCATAGAAACACCACAAGACAATTCAGAATTAGGGTGCTATTTCAGAGAAAGATTAGGATTACCATCTGGAGCTTATATTTCTGTTTCTGATCTTAAGCGTTATGGCAGAACAGATGTGACTTTTTATAAGTTGGATGATGAAAACTATTTAATGGATTTTTCAAAACCATGAAGTGATGCACACAACTGATTAAGACAAATGTTTTTTGGTAAGCTGAAAAGTCAGAGGATAATAGATCATTTATAAATTGTTGGGATCATTTCTGCCGAGTGAAATACAAATCATAAAATTTTACAAAGCCACGTTAGAAAAAATGTTATTAGCAAAAATGGAACCGCTTGATGTTCTCATTAAAAGAGATATTAAGCTCTATATTTATTGTGGATTTTTGGCGAGGAATGAAAAAAATTTTCAACCGCATTATGAAAAAGATTAAATCAAATCTGAGAAAAAACGAAAGTATAGAACAGCAAGTTTCTGGGGATTGCATAAATAATGAGGCGCAAACTATACCAATGATGGAAACAATAGAAGAAAATCAATTATCCCAAGCTAAAAGACCAGAGTATTATGTAAATGAACTTAACTTGGGTAAAAGTTTTAAAATCGGTATTAATTCAAATGATATTGTTGTTTTGGTTGGAGCAAATAATGTTGGAAAGAGTCAATGTTTGAACGATATTTATGAACTGATAGCAGGACATAGCAATGTTATTGTTTGCAAAAATCTCTCGATTAATAAATATGACAAAAATCAATTCCTGTTATGGTGTTATAAGCATCTTAAAGTTAAAAATCACGCTGACGGACAAGATAAAGAGTATGTCGGAATGGGCATGTCTTATACTACTGACTATTATTTAGGGAAAGAGAATCCTGCAACTTTACGTGACATTTTTGTTTGTAAGCTTGAAACTTTCGATCGTTTACAAATTACTACTCTACAAAATGCTATTGAACCTAAAGATATACCAAGGCATCCCATTCATATTCTTATAAAAGATAATGGGTTGATGAGTAAGATTTCTAGCTATTTTTCTAAGGCATTTGGTTGTTCCCTTTTTCCTTCTTTGAATTTCAGGTCTACTATTCCTATTTGTGTAGGTACAGAACCAGCTATTTCAGACATTAAAGCTGAGTCATTACTTGAATTTCAGGTCAAATATGACGAGCTAATGGAATCTTTCCCAAAACTACACGATCAAGGCGATGGTATGAGAAGTTTTGTCGGCTTGATGTTATATTTAATTATTGATCGCTTTAATCTTTTCCTTATCGATGAGCCAGAAGCTTTTCTTCATCCTCCTCAAGCGACGATACTTGGCGATATGGTAGGAGATCTTCTTGGAGATGAACGCCAAGCAGTTATTGCAACACACAGCATTAATTTTATAAAAGGACTTCTTGAGAAATGTCCAAATAGAGTTAAAATTGTTAGGATAACACGTTCTAGTAGTAGTAATTTATTTTCTGTTTTGAATAACGATAAGCTACTTGAAATAAGCAAAGATCCATTCTTAAAACATTCACTATTACTTAACGGTTTGTTTTATAAGAATGTTGTTTTGTGTGAAGGCGACGTGGATTGTATGTTCTATTCAATGCTGAATTCTTCAAACGATATGAAGGGGGCAAAAGGAGCGGATACTCTGTTTATTCATAGCGGAGGAAAGCAAAGAATGGATAAAGTATTATGGTCACTGAAAGAGTTAAACGTGGAAGTCAAAGTTGTAACAGATTTTGATATTTTAAACGATAAAGATATTTTTAGAAAACTTGTTGAATCTTGTGGTGGAACATGGGATCGTGTAGAAAACAATTATAAAACATTGGATAAATATAGAAAGGAACAATCTACCCAATGCCCTAAAGGGAAAGATATTTTACAGATTGTTCAATCTGAGCTGAAAGGTATCGAGGACACAGAGGTATCACCAGATAATATTAAAACAATCAAAAAGTTAATAAGGGTTAAAACAGTTTGGGATGAACTTAAAAACAAGGGGTTAAATGGAATTGAATCCCAAAGTGCTTTGATGGCGTGCGAAGCTATTTTTGAATATTTAAAAACAATTGGATTACACGTTGTCCCTTGCGGTGAATTAGAACAATTTATTCCGGAAGTTGAAGGTCACGGAACTAGTTGGTTGAATACTGTTCAGGAGAATTATCCGGATGTTTCCGACGGTATATATGACAGAGCCAAAGATTTTATCCGTAGTTTGAATTTGTAAATTAAATATAGAAGATGATTTATGAGTAATGTTCCAAAAATAGACGAACAAATAATAGAACGTGTATCAAAAATTATAGCAGAGGCATGTCATGGAAGTGAAATAACAGATATTTTTGCCTCATTAGGACTCATAGATCAGTCATGTGAGAGTACAAAGTGGCGTCGTATAAATTGCGTTTTGTGCAACGCGCAGCGAAAGGATGGCAATGCTACTAAATTTATTTTATTTATCCAAAAGATTCTTGCTCCAATTCGTTTTATTGATAAACATTCTAATTTAAAAATCCTTATTGAGGAGATGAATAAAGTTCTAATATTTGCCGGACTTAAGTACGAAGAAAACGGGAATTTTAAATTAATCAAACAGGCTGAATCATTATCAGAAGCTGAAAAACGAGCATCATCTATACGTCAAAAGCTTGTATCTCACGGAGTACATCCTAAGGTACTAGATTATTGTACCGCTGAATTAATTGGGAATGACGCTTTTCATGGAGTTTTAGAAGCATGCAAGGGTTTATTTGCTCATATTAGAGAGTTGACTGGATTGACTTCAGATGGCAGTCAGCTAATTGACGAAGCTTTTGGTGGAACAGAACCTTTGCTTGCTTTGAATAGCTTACGTACTCTAACAGAGCGAAATGAACAGAATGGGTTAATGAATTTATTGAAAGGATGCACATCCGCTTTCAGGAATCCAACAGCACATGAACCGCGAATATTATGGTCAGGGACAGACAATGATGCTTTAGATAGTTTAATTTTTATATCAATGCTTCACAAGAAAATAGATAAGTGTGTAAGAACGAATTTTAAGTAAAATTATTGTGAAGGATTACTTTTTATTTTAATTGCATAGGATAACTTATGTCAAGCTTATTACAGAATAACAGGACGAAATTGGAATATTCCCGAACCAAGATTATCAAAGCGGGAGAAGCGATAAAAAAAGGGAAAGATAACCAAGACACGTATGAAATTATTGATAATTGGCGCGCTGCCCATGCATTCCCAATGGATGAAGCGTTTTTGCATTTGAATGAACTTGCCAATAATCATCCAGATATAATTGTTGCTGAAAGGTTGAAGCGTAGACAAGCAATAGTTGACAAACTGAAACATGAACAAACTATGAGTCTCTGGAATATGCAAGATATTGGTGGCTGTAGAGTAATTGTACCGGATAATAAGGATGTGCGAGTTTTTTTTGAGAAATTCACAGAGTCTCAAAAATTTTTCGTTTTGGATAAAGTTAACGATTATATTATTAATCCTAAAACAGATGGTTATAGAAGTTTACATGCTATTTATAAATACCATAACGACCAAACAGATGAATATAACAGAAACATGCTAATAGAGGTCCAGTTCCGTTCTCGCCTTCAACATGCTTGGGCTACCGCCGTTGAAATGATTAAAATTTTTAAAGGAGAAGATATAAAGTCAGGACAATGTTCAAATGATTTGGGGCGATTTATGGTTCTTGTTTCTTCTCTTTTTGCTATTTTGGAAAGAGAACCGAGAGTACCAAATACATCGGTTAATAGTCAGGATATTTTTAAAGAAATAATAAAGTTGGATAACAAAAATAAATATCTAGAATTTTTTGACGGCCTAAAGGCTGCAACAAAAGCTTATAATGAACAAAGGGATCTTCAAAACGCAACTTGTGTGATTTTAGTATTAGACTATAAAAAAAGACTTTTAAAAATGGAATACCAATTTAGTGAAATTTCAGAAGCAAATAAACGTTATGCAGAAATCGAAAGGAACAATGATAAAAACAATACCTATACTGTTTTGGTGCAAGTCTCGTCCTTCGACCAATTAAGCGAAGCTTATCCTAACTATTACTTGGATATAACAGGATTTGTTAAAATCGTTAGGTCGAATATGAGTTTTTTTTCATAGAACAATGAAAACCACAAAAATAGAATGGACTGATAAAACTTGGAATCCTATTACGGGATGCACGAAGATCTCGCCTGGCTGTGCTCACTGCTATGCCGAGGTAATGACTCGCCGTTTGCAGGCTATAGGATTGGGAAAATACGAGAATGGATTTCATGTGACTTTGCATGAAGAATGCCTTGATGAGCCGCTGGAATGGAAGCAGCCGCACACTATTTTTGTTTGTTCTATGAGCGATCTTTTTCATAAAGACGTACCGTTTGCTTTTATTGATAAAGTGATGGAAACTATCCGTCAGACTCCTCAGCATCGCTATCAGCTGCTTACTAAGCGAGCAGAAAGGATGGAAGAGTATTTTCTTACGCGAGATATTCCTGATAATGCATGGCTTGGTGTTACCGTGGAAGCACAAATTTCTAAGTCGCGCATAGATCGTCTTAGAGGGTTAGACGCGCCGATAAGGTTCTTGTCGTGCGAACCGCTGATTGAAGATTTAGGAGAACTGGATCTGACCAATATCGATTGGGTAATAGTTGGCGGTGAGAGCGGCCCTCAAGCTCGTCCTATGAAAGAAGAATGGGTGTTAAGCATAATGCGGCAAGCGGAAGAGCAAGGCGCGGCGTTCTTCTTTAAGCAATGGGGAACGTGGGGAAGCGACGGCATCAAACGCAGCAAGCATAAGAACGGAAAACTGATAGAAGGCAAGGTTTTACAAGCCATGCCTGTGTAAAAACATATTTGAGTTGTATAACACACAGGGAGGAAGAGTAAATGTTGTGTGACAAAAAACTAGAAGACATTTTTAAATTTACTTGTAAAATAGTTGCGACATCTCCGGATAAACACCAAAAGACAGGGACGGGATTATTTATTCGTTTTAAAAACGATGATAATGGTTTTCGGTACGGTTTATTGACGGCAGCACATATGGCAAAAGTTAGCAATGAAACTAACACCATATTATTTGTGTCTGATGATAACGGAATGGCTAAAGAAATTAAATTAAATTCATTTGGCGATTTTAAATGGTTTATTCATGCTCAAACTGATATTGCATTATTTCCGATTACAGAATTTTGCGAAGGTATTTCGAAAGAGATGTTTTTCCCTATAGATGACGAAGATTTAGAAGCAAATCCCTTAACAAGAGATTGCGAGCTAACTTTCTTTGGATTCCCAATGGGTTTGGGATCAGATTACGGTTTTGCGCCATTTACTTTCCATTCACGTCCATCTTCTGGATTTTTAAAATTGAAAGCACAAGATTCTGAATGGATTTGTTTTTGTTTGGAAATTCCTTGTCAAACCGGATGTTCAGGTGGCCCAGTTTTTAATTTAGAATATAAATCTATTAAAACCCAAAAATCTAAAAAAACAGATATAATTTGTCGAGGGATACTGAGTGGGGTAATAGGCGATGATAACGACATTAGAATTGCAAGTGTTGCCCCACTTTTCCTTTTAAAGGATTTAATAAACGAGGTAAACAATAAAGCAACGTGATATTCTATACTTTTTCAAGGGCTAAGTTCGTATGATGGTGTAAATTTGAAAATGAATGAGCCCAAAGATCCTCGTCGGTTTTGGGGGTAAAAAGATAATCCTTAAATGATATGCACATTTTTATTGAAGCCCCGTGCCGTTGGCACGGGGCTTTTTGTTTTTTCTACCTCTGTGCTGGAGTTGTTCCAGGTGTCTAAGAGTTTTTGGGCTCTGGCCATGAGTTGTTCATCTTTGCCTGCGGGGAAGTTGGCGGTTCCATTGGCAATTTTCTGCAAGCTTAATAAGGCTCTTTCGACACATACATAGAACCAGAAATTGTCACAAAAATGGTGATAATGATAAGGTTTTAAAGGAGCCTCGATTAAAATTTCCATGGTGTCAACAAGGCCGTGCAGGGAGTTGTTGCCGTGTCCGTAAAAATCTCTGAAGGCACAGGCGTTCAGAACCTCGCAATAAGCAATAAATAAATCTTGGTTGTTTTCGTAGCAAGCATCACTTAAATGCAACCTACAATAGATGAGATAAGCAGCAAGCTTGTAAGTCGATGTTAAGATGACATCCTCAAATTCGATGAGTGACATTTGTTTTAAGTCTACGTTTGATGGGACAAAGACGCGCATGCCGTAACCAGGAGTAGAATTAGGCTTGAGTGACTTGCACATGGCGACGGCCTTTTTAGCGTTGGCTAAGAGAATATCTTGATCGTTGGTCTTTTCAAATGGGAATTCTGTCATGTCTGTCTCCTTGTTCGGGAGTATTCTAGCAGAGACGGAGAAGACGGGAAGGAGGTTGATGGGAAAAAATAGTGACAATAAAAAACCCCGTGCCGCTGGCACGGGGCTTTGTTGTTGTCTCTGCTAACAAGGGGCGACGATCCCTTTCCGGGAAGGAGCATAGTTTTTATGAGGAGAAAATATGAAAAACAAAACTTATGCTTTTTCCCAGACGGCGATGAGGTCTTTGGCTCTTTGGGCGAGTTTTTCGTTGGGGCCCCATGGGGAGTGGAGTTCACCTTCGGCTATGCCGTAGAGCGCCTGGATGGCGTTTTTAGCGCATTTCGCGAATTCGGGGTATTGTTTTGCGTGTTCGGTGAGAAAGGCCTTTAACGGGGCAGTGAGGAAGATCTCGAGGGCGTCGACAAGACCGTTGAGTTCTTCGTAGCCGTGGCCGGTCATGTTTCTTCCGGTTGAGGCGAGAAGGATTCCTTTGAAGCCTTGCTCGAGTTCCTGGTCTTGGGTGAATTGTTCTTTGAGGGTCATCTTGCAGTGGATGAGGTACGCTGCAAGAGTGTAGGTCGGCATGTAGATGAATTCTACTCTGGCGTCGGAAGGCATATGTTTGATGTCTTCGTCGGGCGGGATGAAGAAGAGCATGCCGGAACCGGGGTTGATCTCTTTGCAGAGAGAGACGGCTTTCTTAGCGTTGGCTAAGAGAATTTTTTGATCGTTGGTTTTTTCGAATTGTGGTTTGTTCATAGAAATCTCCTTTTTTTCTGAGTTTGCTATAACTTTATCATAAACTGCAACAAAGATAAAGCGTTTATACCATCGCTACTTAATTATGTAGAATTTTGTGCTGTGTCATAAATTTTTTCCCTCTAAAATCGTTGTTTTGGGGGAAATCGCGCTAGTAAATTTAGTGTAGTGGTTAGGTGGTTTTTTGGAGGCTGGACAGATTGTAGCACGCGGATGGGTGGGTTTGTTTGCTTGATGAAAGAAAATAGTGACAATAAAAGGCCCCGTGCCGTTGGCACGGGGCTGATTGTCTTATTCGATTTTGGGATCTTGCTTTTTGATGAGATAATATCCGCCGGTTTTCTTGCTGCCGCGATAAATGATTATGTCTTCCTTTTCCAATTCTGCTAGTAATCGAGCAACAGTTGGAATTGATTTGTTAACTTCCACTGCTAACAAATCACGTTTTATCCCTTCTTTTTTATCTATTATTTTGAGCAATTGTTGTTTTAAATTATAGTCCATTTGATTTATCGGGTCATCTTTGGATTTTATCGGATCATCTTTGGATTTTATCGGGTCACTTTCGGATTTTATCGGGTCATCTTTGGATTTTATCGGGTCATCTTTGGATTTTATCGGGTCATCTTTGGATTTTATCGGGTCATCTTTGGATTTTATCGGGTCATCTTTGGATTTTATCGGGTCATCGGCCGGATTTATCGTATCATCGGCCGGATTTATCGTATCATCGGTCGGATTTATCGTATCATCGGCCGGATTTATCGTATCATCGGTCGGATTTATCGTATCATCGGTCGGATTTATCGTATCATCATTTTACGATTTGAGGCAAAATCGTTTTGTAATTTGGAGATTTTTGGTGGTTGGTAAGGGTAAAAAAGCAGTGAAAGTTTGGTTGCCTTGCAAAAATGGAAAACTGATTATAATTTTGAGAACAAATTTTTTTGATTATAAATAATCATATAATGAAGATAGAACAATGAAAACCACAAAAATAGAATGGACTGATAAAACTTGGAATCCAATTACTGGATGCACCAAGATTTCACCCGGATGCGCTCACTGTTATGCCGAGGTAATGACTCGTCGTTTACAGGCTATGGGGTTGGGAAAGTATGTGGATGGATTTCATGTTGCTTTGCATGAGGAATGTCTAGATGAACCGCTTGAATGGAAGCAGCCGCACACGATATTTGTTTGCTCTATGAGTGACCTTTTCCATCAAGACGTACCGTTTGCTTTTATTGACAAAGTGATGGAAACTATTCGTCTTACTCCTCAGCATCGCTATCAGCTGCTCACTAAGCGCGCAGAGCGTATGAGGGAATATTTTCTTGAACGTGATATTCCTAAAAACGCGTGGCTTGGCGTTACCGTGGAGGCACAATCATCTAAGTCACGAATAGATAGTCTTAGAGATTTAAACGCACCAATAAGATTTTTGTCGTGTGAACCATTGATTGAAGATTTGGGAAAACTAGATCTGACCAATATCGACTGGGTAATAGTTGGCGGTGAGAGCGGCCCACAGGCTCGTCCTATGAAAGAGAAATGGGTATTAAGCATAATGCGGCAAACGGAAGAACAAGGTGCGGCTTTCTTCTTCAAACAATGGGGTACTTGGGGGAGTGACGGAATTAAGCGCAGCAAGCATAAAAATGGCAAATTAATTGAAGGCAGGGTTATGCAAGCCATGCCTGTGTAAAAGAGTTCAGTGTTACAGAACCATTTTGCGATTTTTGAAAAAAATTCAGTAGGGAAGAGTGGTTTATATATATAAATTTTGGTGCCATCAATACTATTAAAAACGCTATACAGATATACATTTTGAGAGCATTTTGATAAAATTTGTCAAGCGTGATAATAATGATATTGATAAAAATGAGGACTAAGATAATACACTTTGCTGGCCCACATAAAGGCTCTCTAATTAAGTGATGGGCTGAATTTTTTCCGCTGTGCAACATCTAATTATGTAAAAAACTAGTTCAAATAAAAGGAATGAAACATATGAACATTGATGAACTGTTGAATGAAAAAGAGGGTAAAAATATAGAATTCAAAAGAGCAAAATCAGAATTTGATTTTGAAAAGTTAAAAAAGTATGTTAGTGCTATTTCTAATGCTGGTGGAGGGAAAATTATATTTGGAATATCCGACAAACGTCCGAGAAGAATTGAGGGCTCAAAAGCATTTCCTCAACCAGAGGAAACATGTAGGAGTTTAATAGATATTTTACATATTGATGTAGACTTTGAAATTTATAACGATAATTCGCCTAATCGGGTTTTGGCAATTATAGTTCCTCCCAGGCCATTAGGATTGCCTGTTCAATTGGACGGAGTTGCCTGGTGGCGTAAAGGAGATAGTCTTATTCCTATGCCAGAAGAAGTCAGACGTAAAATATATGAAGAAGGTAATCGGGATTTTTCTGCAGATATTTGTGAAGAAGCTCAATGGAGTGACCTTGACCCGAATGCTATTGAGGAATTCCGTAGAATTTGGATAGATAAACAAAAGGCCGAAAAACTAGGCAATTATACTCAAGAACAATTACTATCTGATTGCGAGGCCATAACTAGTGACGGCAAGATTACCTATGCGGCTCTTATTTTATTCGGCACTCGCGAATCGCTTGGAAGATTTCTTTCAAATTCAGAAGTGATATTTGAGTATCGAATTAGTGAAGCCTCTGGCCAGGCTGGGGCGCGACATGAATTTAGAGAAGGCTTTTTCTCTTTCTTTGATCAATTATGGGAACTGATTAATTTAAGGAACTTAAAATTATCTTATCAGGAGGGCTTCTTTCTTTACGATATATACGCTTATAACGAACGCGCTGTTCGTGAAGCGGTTCTTAATGCCGTAAGTCACAGAAATTATCAACTCCATGGTAGCGTATTTGTTAAGCAATATCCTGATAAAATCGTAATTGAGAGTCCGGGAGGCTTTATTGAGGGCATTACCCCAGAAAATGTTATAGATAAACAAGCTGCAAGGAATAAAAGATTGGCAGAAATTCTTTCCAGATGCGGATTGGTTGAAAGAGCTGGTCAGGGAATGAATTTGATTTATGAAACAAGTATAAAAGAGGCAAAAGCTTTACCTGATTTTAAAGGAACGGATGATTATCTTGTTCGTTTGACTTTGGGGGCAACGATTGTTGACGATTCCATAATAAAACTATTCAAAGAGATTGGGGAAAATACATTAGAATCTTTTTCAACCTTAGATTTTTTGATTGTGCGTCTCTTGTTGACGGGGGAAAGACTTCCTCTTAATTTTAAAACTCGTGCTAAACACTTGGTTGATATAGGGATCCTTGAGAGTGTTGGTAGAGATAATTTTTTGGTTGCTCGAAAATATTATCAGAACATTGGTAGGGCTGGGACGTTTACCAGATTGAGAGGACTTGATAGTAGCACCAACATGGAATTGTTAAAACGTCATATGCATAACATGGGAAATAATGGTGTAAGATTAGCGGATTTTCAAGAAGTCTTACCAGCTTTGGGAATAAGACGTATTCAGTGGCTTTTGAAAAAGATGCTTATGAGTGGTATTGTTATAACCAATGGCAAAGGTTCGGCAGCTAGGTGGTATTTAGTAGATAAAAATCATTCGTTATATAATTGTCAACAAGTTGATAATGATTTAACTTAGCTTGTTATTGAGAGTTATATATTTTCGTCCAATAAGAGTTGACAATTTGTCGGCAACATAACTAGGCTGATAAACGATAGTTATTTTTTTTAAGTTGACGAGAATTGACAAGTGGTCAACGTTATAACATAACTATTGACAATTGACGAATAACTATTAGTTGACAAGAGTTGACAAGTTGCTAACTATGTAACATAGCTTATAAACGATATTTAAATGTATGAAAATTGGCAATGGTTGACAAGTGTTTGACAAGTAATCGATTATTGTCAATTGGTTAGTGAGGGGATTTCTATTGCCCCTTTTTTCATGGTTTAGCGAAAAGAATCACTAGCAGTGAAAGATTTTGCTATCCGTTTCACCGATGAACTATCGGTGATTCTAAGAAAAGCCTTGTGCTTGTGCGCGGGGGTGTTTTTGAGTTTTGACAGGTTTGATTTGATATAATGGATTTGGCAGTTCGAAACCATCCTGCCCTGGGAAACCTAAAACAAAACTACGGAGACATACGCCATGCTGAGGTATGGTCTGATTACTGAGAAAGACCCTAGGGAGATAGTGCTCCTTAGGGGCAAGGGGTGCTTTTATAAGAAGTGCACCTTTTGCGATTATCATCTGGACGCGTGTTCGGATGATGACGCGAACGTAGCTTTGAACAGGGACGTTTTGAAGCAGGTTACAGGGGAGTATGGGAATCTGGAAGTGATCAACAGCGGGTCTTTTCATGAATTGGGGGAGAAGACGCTTTCGCTTATTCGGGAGACCGTTAGGGAAAAGGGGATAAGGGTGCTGCATTTCGAGGCGCACTATTTGGTAAGGAATAAGATCGCCGCTCTTCGGGAATTCTTTCCGGGGGTTGAAGTGCGCTTGAGAGTGGGGCTGGAAAGCTTCAATGAAGATCTTAGGGAGGGGTATCTGAAGAAGGGAATGCCGGGCGTTACGCCGGAAGAAGTCGCGAGGTACTTTCAGGAAGCGAACTTTATGGTGGGATTGAAAGGGCAGACTTTGGAAATGATGAAAAAGGATGTTGAATTGGGGCTGCGGTATTTCAGGCGGATAACGCTGAACGTTATGTGCGACAACACTACTCCCATTAAGCCCGATCAGGGCGTTATCGATGTTTTTATGCGGGAGATCTACCCGAAATATAAGGACGACGTGAGGGTGGACATACTTCTTCACAACACTGACTTTACCGTGGGCACACCGACATGAACGAACTATTACTCATAATCACCATTATATTCATCTACTCTTCCTGCCTCGTTGCTTACAGGCTCTTCGGAAGGTCAGGGCTGTACGCCCTGACGCCAATCGCGACTATCGTCGCGAATATCGAGGTGCTGCTGGTAATCAAGGCCTTCGGGTGGACGCAGACGTTGGGGAATCTGCCTTTCGCGGTGACATTCCTTATCACGGACATATTGTCGGAGTGCGAGGGGAAGAAGTCCGCCAACAAGGCGGTCGCCATCGGCATATTCTCGTCCGTATTCTTCCTTGCTGTCAGCCAGATCTGGCTTTTGTACACTCCCGATCCCGCCGATACGCACATGGGCGCTTTCAAATCTATTTTCGCCAATACGCCCAGGCTCATCATATCCTCGCTTTTGGTCTACGCCATAAGCCAGTTCACGGACGTCTGGCTTTATCACAAATGGTGGGATCTTACGACTAAGCTTTGCGGAGACAGGCACAGATTCCTCTGGTTCAGGAACAACTTCTCGACTTTGATAAGCCAGTTCATCAACAACGTGCTGTTTACATTGTTTGCCTTCTACGGCGTATACGATCTCAAGACGGTTTGGTCGTTCATCGTATCAAGTTATATTATCTTCATCATAACGTCTTTGCTGGACACGCCGTTTGTTTACGCGGCGAGGTACATCCACGAGCACAAGCCTCAGCCGCCCCAGCAGCCTAAGTTGGCGTAGAGATCCTACTGAACCATTTTTCGGTTTTTAGCAAAAAGGTTCACTACTACTGAAATGTTTTTGGCGATTTTGCAAAAGTTTTCAGTACTACTGAAATGTTTGCTTGATTTTTGAAAAACATTTCAGTAGAATATAGGAGCAAAATAGGAGAACTTCTATGTTAAAGAGAGAACACTATCTCAGTAAAATAAGGGGTTTCTACAGCAGCGACCTGATCAAAGTCATTACCGGCGTTAGAAGATGCGGCAAGTCTGTTGTCTTAAACGAGATCAAAGAAGAATTGGCGCAAAAGAGCAAAAATATCATTTATCTCAACTTTGAGCACGCCAAGGATCTTGCCGCCACACCCAACTCCATGTCATTGATCAACTATGTCGAGAAAAACAGAAAAAGAGGCAAGTGCTATGTTTTGCTGGACGAAGTTCAGAATGTGGAAAATTGGCCGGAAGCTGTCAGAACGCTGAGATTGGAAAACAATTCCGTTTTCATTAGCGGCAGTAACTCAAAATTATTATCCAAAGAGTTCCTAGATGAACTTAGCGGCAGATTTGTTTCCTTCCAAATAAGGCCTTTTGTTTATAAAGAAATAGTCGATTACACAAAACAGTTAAAAAAGAAAACTTCAGTATTGGATTATCTCATTTGGGGAGGATTTCCCAAACGCTTTGAATTTAAGACTGAAGAAGAAATGAAAAGTTATTTATACGACCTTGAAGCTACCATAGTAGTTCATGACGTTATTTCTCGCTACAAGATCCGTAATGAAGGGCTTTTCAAGAGATTAGTTAATTTTGTGCTAAAAAGCAACGCCAGAATTTTTTCGGCCAAGTCTGTTTATGATTACATAAAGAACGAACAAGTTTCTTGTTCCGTCAATACGATCGCAAATTATATCGATGATTTAAAAGAAGCTTTTGTGATAGAGGAAATTCCGCAGTACTCTTCAAAGGCAAAAAAAGAATTAAAATATTACGGCAAGCTTTACAATATCGACGTCTGTTTCAATTCTCTTAGGGCAGACAACGCCCGTTATGACCTCGAGCACAACTTAGAGAACATTGTCTATAACGAATTGATCTACAGAGGCTATAAGGTAAAGCTGTTCAACATAAACGGCCACGAAATAGATTTTCATTGCGTAAAGGGCGGCAAGACCTTTTATGTCCAGGTAGCTTACAGCGTTATTAATGAAAAAACCTACGAAAGAGAAATGAAGCCATTCTCAATGCTTGATAATGCTCACCAGAAGATCCTTATAACCACCGACGACATCGACTACAGTACATCTACAGTCCGCCACATCAAGCTAAAAGACTTTCTGCTGCTGGAAGAACTATAATTGAAACTATCAAAAAAAGGAAGAACTTATGAGAAATTGTTTGTTTGCAATATGTATCGTGCAGATTTTTGTCGCTTCCTTAGCGATTGCGGAGAATACGATCTATGATCCGACCAGGCCGGTGTCGATGCTGGGGCAAAAGGAGTTCACGTTGCAGTGGCACACTGCTTCGCCGTGCGCGACGAAGATCATGCTTAGGGAAGGGGGAGAGCCCTGCAATACCTGGAAGCCCGAGGGGGAATGGGAAGACGTGTGGAAGGATGAGGCGCGTGTTGTCGAGAATGGGACGACCGGGAACTGGCACAGGCTGACGGTTACGGGCTTGAATCCCTGCACCAGGTATTATTACCGTTTGCATGACTTGGGAACGGAGCCGACGGTGGAGGAGGCAAGGTGGGGCGGCTCTAAGGACTGGAGCAGGGAGTACGCGGTGAACACCTTGTCGCCGGACGGGTGCAGGACGGTGGTTAGGGTGCCGGTGAAGGTTTTGGTGATGCCGAACGTTTACAGCATGTACAACGTTAAGAAGGCGGATGGGACGTATCCGGAATTGCCGGCTTTGATCGGTTCGGCGGAGAAAGAGAAGATCGTAAGGGAATTTAAGCTGGCGGAGAGGTTCTGGTTCGTGAACAACGGATTTAGGGTGTGGTATGACCTGCAGATATTCTGGGACGAGAGGCCGCAGCATTGGGGCAAAGTGCCGGAGGACGCGCCTCCTTCGTATAAGGCGCTCGTGCCGTGCAGGAGCTTCTCGGGGCAGGAATATCGTTTCCCGGGAGGCGGGACGTTCACGATAGTGGACCTCAGAAACATCGAGAAGACGAATTTGGAGCCTGTCGAGGACGAGTATGTCGGGCAAATAGAGAACGCGCAGCTGAGGTATTATGACTTGCGTTCTGGGGAGTGGAAATACAGGACGAGCGGCGGGGGAACGTTCGGAGTGTTCAATTGGGACAAGGGGGTGCCGGGAAGGTCGCAGTTTTTGGGCGACGACATAGCCTGGCTGACCTGCCACGAGTATCATCACCAGATAGAGAGTCTGGGAACGTACAGCGGGCTGGACAGGGAGGACGATCACGTTATCTACGACCACTTCATCAACAGGCATAGGTTCCAGAAAGAAAATGGGGAGTGGGACGAGACGACCTGGGATCTGTCGGCGAAATGCGGGGACCACTGGAGCGGGATAGCCATGACGGACAGGAAGCTGACGGATCTGCAGTGGCTGAGGATGTACTTCGGGACGCCCACTCTGGTGGTGGACAGGGATATGGACAACGTTCCGGACGGGGGAATGTTCTCGGACGGAAAGCTGCCCTTTACGGAAGCGGACTTCGGTTCCGACGAGAACAAGCGCTCGACGGACGGAGTGGTGGACGACTTTACGAAAGTCAGGGAGAGCATCTGGAGCGGCGGCGTGCTGCAGCCCTGGTTCGCGAGAAGGCCGGATGAGCTTTTGGCTCCCTCGCCTACTTCGGCGGACAGCGACGACGACGGGGTTCCGGACGCCGTGGATCCCCTGCCTCTGGTGCCCTACGAGCCTTATATCTGGCCTTTGACGGCGGAGGTGGATGGAGATCCCTCCGAGTGGGGAAGCACCCCTCTGGGAGGCTCCAAGACGGTGGATGGGCTTTGCGTGTCATTCAAGCAGGCGCATGACGAGAGCGCCTATTACGCGCTGCTGACTTTCCCGGTGGGCCTTAGCGAGGTGATGCTGGAGCTGGACGGGGAAGGGCACGGCATCTTCAGCGGGAACGACGCGCCCGGGGGAAGCAGGGATTACTACGAATTCAGGATAAGACCGGCGGGTTCGGGCTACGAGATAAGGAAAGGCGGCCGGTTCGGAGGAACGGCTAGTGCTTACACTATTCGGGACGGCATGGTCTACGTGGAGATCAGCATCGAGAACAGGGGCGAATCGAGCTGGTTCTGGAAGGGCGGTGGACACGAGATAGGGTCGATAGTGACGTTCAGGCTGCCGGATAAGTCAGCCTACAGTTTGGGAGACGGATATCAGCCGATGTATTGCTTCATGCTGCCGACTGCCGGCGTGGCGAAGTGCCCAATGTCCGCGCCTGCTGAACTGCAGGCTTCGGCGGCGGATGTTGCTTTGGACTTCTCCGGGTCGGTCGACATGGCGGGCTGGGAGAGCACGGCGGAATGGTGGGAAGTTTCGGATGGGGCCTTGTGTTTGAAGTCCGGGATGCCCGGGAACGCCACGGCTTATCTCTTGGCGCCGGGGTTTACGGGGAATGATTTCACGATTTTCATGGAGTTCTCGGCGGAGCGGGACGCGGTCTTGGGAGCGTTTGAAGCGGGAACCGAAAACATCGATCCCGGGAAAGACAGCGTAGGTTTCCTGGGCGGATATGGGAACAAGCTTTCGAAAATAAGATTGAAGGGCTTCGGGGAAGTGAACGAGAAGGCATTTGGGCTCAGTTCCGGACGGCATACGATGCAGTTCAGCAGGAAGGGGAAGTTCTTCTTCATGGCGTGCGACGGGGAGCTTATCTGCTGGTACGC
>JAEEGH010009871.1_pt1 | contig 22069 bp, 13 predicted proteins | sample 9134181 | NCBI WGS metagenome assembly JAEEGH01 (sample SAMN16246544, study PRJNA631951) | gut metagenome | biome: gut microbiome; feature: rumen; material: DP-attached | host: Bos | place: Iran: Karaj | collected 2018-10
CCATAGAGATCAGTGCCGTATATGGTTGTCTCCTGCGCTACCAGGATCAACTCTGTTATGCCCGAATCTGCCAGGAACTTCGCCTCTTCCACCAGGTTGTCAATGGGGATGCTTCTGTATCTTCCCCTGACCTTTGGGATGATGCAGTAAGTACAGTTCTTATCGCACCCCTCAGCGATCTTAAGATAATCAAAAAGACCTCCCGTTGTGATGACTCGCCTTTGTCCGCCCACAGGTTTTTTATCGATGTCATCGTAATGACTTCCGTGGGAAAAGAGCTTGTTCCTCTTAAGGGTATCGTCCAGGGCTGTTACGATCCTGTCTGTGGCCGTAACTCCCAGAACTTCATCCACTTCAGGGATTTCTTTCTGAATCTCTTCCTGATACCTCTGTGCAAGACAGCCGGTGACGATAAGGGCTTTAAGCTGCCCGCTCTTTCGCCTCTCTGCCAGCTCGAGGATCACATCTATGCTCTCCTCTTTGGCATCACCAATAAAGCAGCAGGTGTTAACAACTGCTGCTTCTGCTTCGTCTTCATCATCTGTAAAGTCGTGACCAAGGCCCTGCAGCATAGCCAGCATGACCTCAGTATCAACTCTGTTTTTGTCGCATCCAAGTGAAACAAAAAAGATCTTCATAGTTTACTCGTTCTCTTCGGCCTGCTCTTCAGGTGCTTCTTCCTCTTCATTCTCTGCAAGAAGTGCTTGCTTTTCCTCATCTGTGAGGATCCTAAGCTGCGCCTGGTTCATCTCGTCAACCGCAATGGAAAGGGGCTTCTGTTTGTCTTTTACCCTTACCATGGGCTCGTCGCCTGCAATTATCTGCCTTGCTCTCTTAGCTGTAGCCATAACAACAGAGTATCTTGAGTTGATAACGGGCTGCTCGCCTTCCTCAACCTCCTTGTTAACTACATTCATAAGGTCTACATAAGATGGATGTATCATTTACTACCTGTTCCTTTCCTGAGCTTATAACTCATTCAGCTCTTTTCTTATTGTCTCTATAAAATCAAGATTTCTGGAGGGCGCTGCGTGGGCCGACTCGATAATCGAATTAACCCTCTTCACACACTCATCCAGGTCATCATTGATCACAATGTAATCGTACTCCTCAATGCCAACCGACTCTTCTCTTGCCCTGTTAAGTCTCTGCTCAATGACTTCGGCAGTCTCGGTTCCTCTGCCCACCAGTCTGTTTCTTAGCTCCTGCGCTGACGGAGGCATCACAAAAAGAAGTACTGCGTCGGGATACTGCTTCCTTATCTGAAGTGCTCCCTGGATCTCGATCTCAAGGATAACGTCCTTGCCCTCTGAGAGTCTGTCTTCCACAAACTTCCTGGGAGTCCCGTAGTAGTGGTTCACATAGCCGGCATGCTCAATGAGGCCGTTCTCCTCTATGAGCTTCTCAAATTCATCGTTGCTGATAAAGAAATACTCTCTTCCGTTCTCTTCACCGGGCCTGGGGTCCCTGGTCGTGGCGGACACAGACAGCGCATACCTGTCATACTGCGCCACCAGCTGCTTCATTATGGTTCCCTTGCCAACTCCGGAGAATCCGGAAACTACTATTATGATACCCTTACGATCCATCGCCGGTACCCTCACTCTCTGCATATGCGCGCTGCCCTATGGTCTCTGGTAAAAGAGCTGACAGCACGATCATGCCGTTTTCCATGACAATTACAGCCTTGGTCTTGCGTCCCTGTGTTGCATCCACGCTGGTGCCGTCTTCTCTGGCCTTCTGGATCATGCGCTTGATGGGTGCCGCATCGGGGCTGACAATGCTGATTATCTTATCTGCATTGACTATGTTGCCATAGCCTATATGAATTAGTCTGGACATATTTATCACTCTATGTTCTGGATCTGCTCTCTGACTTTCTCAATGTCGGTCTTGAGGGCAATTCCCCTGTCGGAAATCTTGAGATCCGTCGACTTGGACAGGATAGTGTTTGCCTCTCGGTTCATCTCCTGAGCCAGGAAATCAAGCTTTCTTCCGATACCGTCCTTGTCATCACCGACCTTAAGCGCATCGCACGTGGCCTTGATGTGGCTGCGCAGCCTGGTGATCTCCTCATCAACACAGACCTTGTCAGCATAGATGGTAACTTCCATTGCTATGCGGTTCTCGTCAACCTGCTTATCCTCAAGAAGATCCTGGATCTTCTCCCTGAGCCTGGTCTTGTACTCAGTAATGATCTCAGGTGAGCGCTCTGATATATATTCCACGTTTTCCAGCATTCCGTCAAGCTTATCCGTAAGATCTTTTGATAAATACTCGCCTTCTCTTAACCTGGAATCATAGAACTGCTTGCCTGCTTCGTTAAGTGCCTTGCAGATACCGCTCCATACCTCTTCTTCATCAAGTTCCTCTTCCTCCATGGTGAAGACTTCCGGGAACCTTGAGAGAGCTGATATCCTCACATCATTATCCAGGCCAAACTCTTCAGACATCTCCTTGAGATACTCATAATACTCCCTGGCAATCGCCCTGTTGTATTTGACTCTTGAATCTGACTCTGAAAAATCCTCATAACTGATAAAGACATCCACCTTGCCACGCTTCATGTATTTCTTGAGTTCAGCGCGGATCGCAGAATCAAAAGCGTTGAATTTCTTGGGCATCTTGATGTTGATATCAAGATAGCGGTTATTAACAGATTTAAGCTCTACTATATATTTGCGTTGGCCTTCCGTGATCTCACTTCTGCCAAAGCCTGTCATACTGCAGACCATATGAAAGATACCCCCTCAGATTTGGGCTATAATAAAAGACATACCTAAACTATTATAATATAATGCAATTTTTCGGTCAATGCGTGTTCTAAATGACGATTAAGCTTTTCAATGAAAATTTCCTCTTGTAAACGCTTACATTCCGTGCTATAACATTATGTATAGAGATTCGTAAATACACCGCGTTGTAAGCGGTTACAAAAAAGCAGGAGGCAAGGGTCATGGATTTATTAAACTATGAAGTATTGGAAAAATCAGGTTATGAGGGCTATGTATTAAAGGATGCCCCCATCAGGGTTCTGCAGTTCGGCGAGGGCAATTTCATGAGGGCCTTCGTTGATTATTTCTTTGACATCAGCAACGAGAAGGCCGGCTTTAACGGCAAGGTTGCTCTGGTTCAGCCCATCTCACAGGGTCTTACAGAGCTCATTAATAAGCAGGAAGGTCTTTATACTCTTTACCTTCGTGGCAGCGAGAACGGCCAGAAGGTTGATAAAAAGAGAGTCATCTCCGCCTGCGACTGCTGTCTCAATCCCTATGACAAGGCTGATTATGACAGGATCATGGAGATCGCAGAGAGCGACGAGCTGGATATAATTGCATCTAATACCACAGAGGCAGGAATCACATATGATCCTTCATGCAACTTTGAGAATCAGCCCGCAGCCAGCTTCCCCGGCAAGCTCACACAGGTTCTTTATCGCAGATATAAGGCCGGCAAAAAGGGTCTTGTTATCCTCTCCTGCGAGCTTATAGACAACAATGGAAAAGAGCTCCTTAAGTGTGTCAACCAGTACATTGACCAGTGGAAGCTTGAAGACGGATTCAAGGATTACGTAAATAACGACAACATCTTCTGCTCTACTCTTGTTGACAGGATCGTTCCCGGAAGGATCAGGGATGCAAAAGAGGTTGAGGCTCTTGAAAAAGAAAACGGATACCACGATGAACTCATCGACGTTGGTGAAATCTTCGGTGTCTGGATCATCGAAGGTCCTGATGGTCTTGAGGACAGACTGCCCTTCAAGAAGGCCGGCGTAAATGTTCACGTTGTTCCGGATGTTATGCCCTACAAGCACCGCAAGGTCCGCATCCTCAACGGCGCTCACACAGGTTTCGTACTTGGCGCATATCTGTCAGGCCAGGATATCGTGAGAGACTGCATGCAGAACGAAGCCATCTCCGGCTTCATGAACAAAATGCTCAGCGATGAGGTTATCCCTACTCTTGTAGATCATCTGGATGAGAAAGACCTCAACGAGTTCGCAGCAGCTGTAAAGGACCGCTTCAACAATCCTTTCGTAAACCACGAGCTCATGTCCATCTCACTTAACTCAACAAGTAAGTGGAAGGCAAGGAATATGCCTTCATTCCTTCAGTATATTGAAAAGAACGGAAAGCTCCCTGTATGCCTTACAATGTCTCTTGCTGCATATATCGCTTTCTATTCAAACGACATTCAGGAGCTTACAGATAAGGGTCTTGTATGCAAGCGTCCTGCAGGCAACACATACACAATAAGCGACGACAGATGGGCTCTTGAGTTCTACTATGAGCATAGAAATGATTCTGAGGAAGATCTTGTAAAGGCTGTCCTTGGAAATGAGAAGATGTGGGATCAGGATCTTAATAAGGTAGACGGTCTCACAGATGCAGTTATCGCAGATCTTAAGAAGATACGCACTGAGGGCGCAGAAGCTGCTTACGCAAGCTGCCTCTGATACTCCCCGGGCTTAGTTTTTCGTCACACCTCCTTCTAAAATCAAAAGCTCCCGGCACGATATGCGTGCCGGGAGCTTTTGCCTGTTATTAAGTATTTCCCTCAACCCTGTCAAAAGAGAATTTCTTAGTCTGTAATCTTGTTTTCCTCTTCTTTCTTCTTCATGTGCTCGTCGTACATCTTTTTGCCGGTTGCTCCAAGAAGTGCAATGACAAGGAGCCACCACCAGCTCATCTTCTGCTGAGCCGTATCTTCCGGTATTATTTCCGCAAGGGCTACATCCTCATCCTGAATGTCCACGGATGCCTTCTTTTGCTGTGATGCATCGTCCTGAATTTCGGAAGCCGTCTCATCAATATTGCCTGCAAGCGCTACATCTTCATCAGAGATCTCAACCGCATCTGCGCCGCCTTGTGCATCCTGTGCTCCGCCGCCTGCCTGAACAGTCTGTGCTGCTTCGCCTGCCGCTGCGTCACCTCCGGCTTGTGCGCCGACTGCCTGTGCCGCGCCACCGTTCTGTGCAGTGGCTGCTTCGTCACCTGCTGCGCCTGTCTGTGCTGCATCGGAAATAATTGCTCCGCCATTTGCTACGGCATCTCCGGCGTTTGCAAATGCTGCTGTAAATCCGCCTCCTGCTGCATCAGTAATGGTCACATCATCTCCGGCTGCTATGGATGCAACGAAATCCCCCGGATTTCCTGGTACATCCGGCGCCTGAGGAGTTACATTTAATGTTCTGACAATCGGTGCTCCGGGTATTGATGGGGATCCTGAACCAGCAGCTGTTGCAGTTACAGGACTCGTAGGCGCCTCAGGAGCTGCATCCTGAACAGATTCAGCAGATGATGCCACATCAGAAGCAGCAGCATTATCCTCTTTTACCTCATCTGTAGGCGTTACTGCATCATTATTGTCATCAGCCCCATCAGCAAATGTCACAACAACATCGCCCGGTGCTTTATCCGCAGGTGTTACAACTATATCGTCATTGTTCTCATTAATAACTGTCTGTCCATCGGGAGTCTGTTCTCCTGAAGGTTCAGTTTTCTGCGTATCTTCCAAAGCAACCGGTGCCTCAGGTTCCGTTAACTTACCAAGCTGTTCAGTGATCTGCCTTATAGTATCGGCAGCTGCCTTTACGGTATCATCAGCTTCAAGCTTCAATGACCTGAGTTTTGCCATAAGCTGGTTGACGCTCATATTGTTGATCTGAGCTGCTTCTTGGCTTGTGACATGAAGTCCCAGATATCCTGCAACATCCTCAGTCTTCAGAACATCCTTGGCAAGGGCTGTTCTCTTGAATTTATTGTCCTGGAGCTCCGATATCGCGGCCTTAAGCTGCTCTGATTCACCCTTGGCCTGAACTGCAGCATCAACTGCTGCCTGAGTTGCTTCTTCATAGGCCTTGTATTTGCCAATGAGACTTTGCAGACCGTTACCCTGTGCTGTTGCATTTGCGTTGTCCAGATAGTCACGGAACTTCTGACTGTTGATAACTGACTGCTTGAGGTTATCCTCAATTGAACTGTCTTCAGCGATATGTTCCCAAAGAAGCTTATTTGAAGCAAAGTCTGTTCTCTTCTCGGTGTGCCTTATAAGCCTGTCCTGCATTTCTTTAGGTCTGCCACCTTTATCTGCCAGGATCAGACAGTTTGCATTATGAAGGAGGTTGTTGTTATTCTGAACTATCTCCTTCAGTTCAATTTCATTTTCGCCAAGATAGTATTTGCCATCTTCACCAAGAGTGATACCTCTTACAGCACGATAATCTTCATTTTCAAGCTCCAGCTGGGCTATCAGCTGATCATTACTTCCGTCATTGAACTTGTATACCCTGAATTCTCCTCTTCTGGATGCAGCCTTTATATTATCGGCGTTCTTTAATGTATCAGGCCTCTTCTCTTTATAGAATTTCTCCAGATAAGTATTGGCATCTACTTCATCCTGCGATTTCTCAAAGATTACAATTCCTTCTTTTGAACCTGTATTGACATTTTTCCAGAAGTCAGCCGGTGTCGAAGCTTTTGTAAGACCATCCCAGTTGAAATACCTCGTCTCTTCCTTAACACTACCGTCCTTGTCATAGTATCTGTAAGTTATTGAAGAGTAATTATACTCCTGAGTGTCCACACCCTTGTGGGATGACGGATTGCCTTTATTATCAGTAGACCACTGAGGCTTTACAAAATTAGGGTCGCTTTCATCGGTAATGATATCAATTCCAAGAATCTGAGAAATGTAGTAATTCTCTACCACATTCATCATTACAGTCCTTCTGGCGTCAAGTTGTGTTGATACCTGCCAGTCCGCGTTGATGGAATTCTGTGTCTTTTTCGCCAGTGTCGCAGCCTGTTGCTGCTCCTTACCAATTGCATCCTCAACAGCTGTCAATGCCTTTGAAAGTGCATCCACCTTCTCCTTGGCAGCCGTAACTTCTTCTACTGCATAAGTTGATGTTACCAGAGCGCTATCGGCGTTTCTGTTAAAAGAATTCTTTGCATTGTCAAGATTCTGAACTTTTTGTTCCAGTTCATCTATGGCATTTACATAGTTATCCGCCAGGGTCTCATACAGATCCTTCTTTGCCTGCAGGCCCTTTACATTATATTCCTGTGTGCCCACATCACCCTCAGCCAGCTTTTGCAGATTGTCATAGGCTTCTTTCTTTTCTTCATAGGTCTTCTCATCGCTGTTGATGGTGTCAAGAAGCTCCTTAGCCTTGTCTGCGACATTGGTATTATAATCCTCCAGTTCATCCAGAGCATCAGCTGCCTTGGAATAATCTTCCTTCAGATCTTCTTTTTCTTCGTCAACAACGATCTCTGCCTCTTTGGCCCTGGTGAATTCTTCCCTGGCGGTATCAGCCTTGTCTTTTGCAACGATCATGGCTGCTGCGCCGGTCTCATAGTCTTTATCATCCTGTACAGCCTGGGCTTTGTCGATAAGATCATCTATTGCCTCTGATGCCATGGTTCCGGGGGCTGCTGTATCCTCAGGAATCGGAGCCTTCTCTCCGTTAACCAGTTCTCCTTCAAGAATATCAGAGGCTGCCTTATCAGCCTTGCCGGCGGCACTATTCTCGCTGGTTGTGATAGATTCTGCAGACTTATTTACACTTTCAATAACTTCCTTTTTATCCTTATCAGCCTGAGCCTTCTCGTCTGCCTCCAGGGCTTCCTGTGCAGCCTTGGCTGTCTCTTCTGTAGCAGCAGGTGTCTGCTCCTCTGATGCTACCGGTGCAGGTGTCTGCCCCTCTGATCCTGCAGGCGCTGGTGTCTGTCCCTCCTCTGCTGCAGGTGCTGGTGTCTGTCCCTCTTCGGCTGCAGGTGCCGGTGTCTGTCCCTCTTCGGCTGCAGGTGCTGGTGTCTGTCCCTCTGCTGCAGGTGCTGGTGTCTGTCCCTCTGCTGCAGGTGCTGGTGTTTGTTCCTCTGATGCCGGTGCTGGTGTCTGCCCCTCTGTGCCTGCAGGTGCGCCTTCCTCTGAAGTGGTCGTTGCCCCTTCTTCCGCAGGTGCAGGACTCTCACCAGTTTGTGCTTCAGATGATGTCTGCTCAATTTCAGGCAGTGCTGCAGCTTCCTCTATAGTCTCAACAACATTTTCATCCTGTGTTCCAACAACAGACGCCACAGCTTCAACAGCTTCATTGTCTGCACTTTTAACTTCTTCGTTAACCTCTATTACTTCTTCATCTGCAGAAACATCCTTTTTCTCTTTTTCTACATTATCTGCTTTGTTGTCACTTGCATACGCTGTGATTGGTGCCTGCAGCGCCATCATGGCAGAAATTCCAATTATTAGTGCTGAAACGACTCTCTGGTTCTTCATCTGAATCTCCTCTCACATCTAAACAACAAATGTCTATGGCAACTGTTATGTCAATTTGCTGTTTCGGGTTCCTCATCGTCATTTCCCACATGGTCAAAGAGGAACTTCAGTACATCAGGTTCAAATCGTCTCGCCTTGAAGGCCACCGACTTTTTCTTGCCGAACTCCTGGTCCTCACGGACAGCCTCAGAATACATGATCATTGTATCCACGATAACTATGCAGTCCCTTCCTACCAGATTCGGAATCTTTTCATCAACCGTTATGGCAATTCCCATCGGGCTGATGTTCTTGACCTGCCCGTAGTACTGCTCCAGTGATTCTCTGTCAACTATTACGCTGTTTGCTAAAAACTCAATCCTGTTTATTGATCTTCTTTCTTCCATTTCCCCACCTCGCAACAATATATTTTTCCTTATTAATTTTAGTATATATCGTCAAAAATCATATGGAACATCATATTTATCTTCATTTTTGTTTGTTTGTGATTGTTTATGATTTTTTAAGATTTTATGGCCTCTTCTGTCGACCAGAGATATTGAGATCTTAAATATGTGGTTCCCTTAATTTCATTATCTGTCCTTTCTTCTATCTTTGCACTGTACTTGGCTATGGAATGACACGGATTTTCTAAGGAAAAAGCTGTTCGCAAATTATAAATTGTCTCCGTTTTCAATATTACCCCGATACTAACACAAATAAAAAGAGCCCATGAAAAATATTACAATTCTTCATGGGCTCTTCGCTTTTTCTATGCCATTATTTCATCAAATCTGGTAGAAGCCGACTTTCTTGTATACCTTTCTAAGAGTCTTGTTTGCTATGTAAGATGCCCTCTCAGCTCCTTCTTTGTACACTGACTCAAGATATGCCTTATCAGCGATGAGCCTCTTCGCTTCCTCTCTTACCGGGTTCAGCGTCTCCACAACCGCTTCACCAACAGCCGGTTTGAATACACCGTAGCCCTTGCCCTCAAACTCTTTTTCAATCTCTTCATAGCTCTTGCCTGTTATGGTGGAGTAGATATTCATGAGATTGGCAACACCGGGCTTGTTCTCCTTGTCATAACGAACGCAGTTCTCTGTATCAGAGTCTGTAACCGCTCTCTTAAACTTCTTCATCACAACATCAGGCTCATCCATAAGGAATACGCAGCCATTAGGCTCAGACTTGCTCATCTTTGCCCCCGGAGTTGTCAGTCCGTAAATGCGGGCTCCGGTCTTGGCAATATAAGGCTCAGGGATGCGGAATACCTCCCCATAAATATTGTTGAATCTCTCAGCGATATTCCTGGTGAGCTCTACGTGCTGTTTCTGATCCTCTCCCACAGGTACATAGTGAGGCTGGTACAGAAGGATATCTGCAGCCATCAGCGCAGGATAAGTGAAAAGACCTGCATTTATATTATCCTTATGTTTCTCAGACTTGTCCTTGAACTGAGTCATGCGGGAAAGCTCGCCGAACATGGTGTAGCAGTCCAGGACCCATCCAAGCTGTGCATGTGCAGGAACATGGGACTGAAGGAAAAGAGTGTTCTTTTCCGGATCAAGTCCGCATGCAATATAAAGGGCCAGCATCTCCAGCGATCTTCTCCTAAGCTCCTTGGGATCCTGCCTTACTGTTATGGTATGCAGATCCGCCATAAAGTAATAACACTCAAATTCATTTACCCTGTCAGCCCAGTTCTTGATGGCTCCAAGGTAATTGCCAAGATGTAAATCTCCGCTGGGCTGAATGCCAGAGAGCATAATTTTCTTTTCGTTTTCCATGATCATTGCTTCCTCCAAATAAATAATACTGAATATCTGCCTTTATTCTCACAGATACACTAAATGTTACTATATCAGTTCTTCCCGTTTTTCTCAAGCGAAAACCCGCTCAAAACCTGATAAAGCGCTCCTCATCTCTCACTCTTTTACTGTACAATCAATATTGCTGAATGTATAATCTTGATGTCAGGTAAGAAATCCCTGGCATTTCTTCACATCTTAATGAAAGGCAAAAGAAACAATGGCATTTGATGGAATTACAGTAGCAAATCTCACAAGAGATTTCAGCGCCCTCCTTACCGGAGGCCGCATATATAAAATAGCCCAGACTGAGAGCGACGAACTCTTCATCACCGTCAAGCTCTCCTATGAGGCTGCTGAAAAAACCGGGATCAAACAGACAAGGCTGGTGATGTCTGCAGATGCAACCCTGCCTCTTGTCTATCTAACCGACGAGAGCAAGGCATCTCCCATGACTGCCCCCAATTTCTGCATGCTCCTTAGAAAGCACATCCAGAACGGCAGGATCATCTCCGTGACCCAGCCCGGAGGACTTGAGAGAGTCATAAGGTTTGAGATTGAGCATCTGAACGAGATGGGCGATCTCTGTCACAAAATCCTGATAATTGAGATCATGGGCAAGTACAGCAATATCATCTTCACCGATGAAGAAGACACGATAATTGACAGCATCAAGCACATACCTGCATCAGTAAGTTCAGTCAGGGAAGTCCTTCCCGGACGCACTTACTTCATTCCTAGCCAGGACAAGGCAAACCCTCTTTCCACAACCGCTGATGAGTTTTCATCTCTTGTTCTGTCCAAGGGAATGCCGGCATTCAAGGCCATCTACTCTTCCTACACAGGCCTTTCCCCGGTGATTGCCCAGGAGATATGCTTCAGAGCCGGAATCGATGCAGACAAATCAGCCATTGCGCTGGAAAATGCAGAGTCCATAGCTCTGTACAGGTCTTTTGACAGTGTTATGGAATCAGTAAGAAGCGGCAGCTTTACCCCTGCAATATATTATGACGCAGATTCGCCAAGAGAGTACTCTTCTATTCCACTTACTATTTATGGCTACAAGGATGGCCTTGACGATTGCGATGAGTTCAGGCTCTGCAGTGATATATCGGAACTGATCCTGAAATACTATGCTGAGAAAAATGCCATCACCCGTATCCGTCAGAAATCTGTGGACCTTCGCAAGATTGTCCAGACAATACTTGAGCGCAATGTCCGCAAGTACGACCTGCAGCTCAAACAGCTTCAGGACTCGGATAAGAAGGACAAATACAGGATATATGGAGAGCTTCTCAACACTTACGGCTACAGTGCCGTGGAAGGCGACAAATCCATAACTGTCAATGATTACAACACAGGAAAAGACATAACGATCCCCCTGGATCCCACTCTCACTCCAAACCAGAATGCAAAAAAGTACTTTGACAGATACACCAAGTTAAAGCGCACCCAGGAGGCTCTTGAGGAGCAGATGAAGGAGGTCTCTGACACCATTGAGCAGCTGGAATCCATTCAGACCGCCCTTGATATTGCCCAAAACGAAGCCGACCTGGTTCAGATCAGACAGGAGCTTGCAGACAGCGGCTACGTCAAATCCCATAGTACCGGTAAAAAGGGCCGCAGGGAAAAGATAACCAGCCGTCCCTTCCACTATATCTCCAGCGATGGTTTTGATATATATGTAGGAAAAAACAATCTCCAGAACGATGAGCTGACCTTCAAGACCGCCAATGGCGGCGACTGGTGGTTCCATGCCAAGAAGATTCCGGGATCACATGTTGTGCTGCTGACCGGAGGAAAAGAGGTTCCGGACAGAGCCTTTGAAGAGGCCGCTGCCCTGGCCGGATATTACTCCAAAGGTAAGAACCAGGAGAAGGTTGAGATCGATTATCTAAAACGCAAAGATGTCAAAAAACCAAACGGCGCAAAGCCGGGATTTGTAGTGTACTACACCAACTACTCCATGGCCATCGCGCCGGATATATCTTCGCTTAAACTTATAAGCGAATGACCTTCATTTTCTAGAACAGTATATCTTTACATAAACAAAGGATTCCGATTTCGGAATCCTTTGTTATTTCTTATTCTCAGATCAGATCATTTATTTCTCTCTTCTCTGCTCTTTCTCTTCATGTATACCATGATAAATCCGATTGATGCAGCAGCTATGATTGTGATTATTCTTCCAAGTGTATTGGTAGTATCTTCTGTGCCGCTTCTTCTTGCTCCGAGAACTGCAGCTCCGTCTACTGCCCCTGATATTTCCTCTGCACGTCTTGCACCGAGTACCTGATTACCGGGAACGACATTGGGTGTCGGATCTGGTGTAGGTCCGGGATTCGGATTTGGATCCGGATCAGGGTCGGGTATAGGATCGGGATCGGGATCGGGTGTAGGTGTAGGAGCCGGCTCAGGATTCGGTGTAGGATTGGGATCAGGATCCGGTGACGGACCGGGATTCGGATTTGGATCCGGATCAGGGTCAGGAGTAGGATTCGGTGTAGGTTCTTCAGGAGTAATTGTAAGTGTTCCTAAATCCTCATCTCCAAGTACATAGTTTGAACTCTTGGCAGTTCCATCCCATACCAGTTCATATGGATTCTTATCTGATCCAACTTCTGTTATTGATCCTGTTGCCTTAATTGAAGCCGTCTCACCATTTACAAGTCCTGTAATTGAAGCTTCAGGATTTGTCAGAGGCTTGCCATCATATACCTTTTGTGCAGAGCCGGTCTTAACATTGTACTCTACAGGCAGTATGTGGAGTATACCCACAACATCGCCATTGTTATTATTTTTGAAGTTCTCAGGCAGTATTACCTCAACCTCAAACTCATCAGATACATCTTTAGTTGATCCCTGCATGGTTATCTTAAGCTTTGTAAGATCAATGGTAACATAGTAGTCACCGACATCAATTCCGGATCCTCCATTAAGCTGGATACCGGCTATTATGAAGGTAAGATCTCCATACTTAATAGTTACTTCATCAACATCTGCAGCATAAGCTGTAATCGTTCCAAAGCTCAAAATCTTCTCAATGAGTGACTTGTCATCTGACTTGCCGGGAAGAATATTGAATGCCTGGTCGCTGGTTCCGGTTGTTGTATTTACCGTTGTTGCATTGTTTGTTGTCGATGATACAGATGTGCCATCCTTGATAACCTGAATATCATGAGTAACCGTTATCTTTACATCAACATTCTGAGTCTTTCCGTCGTAATATACTGTCTTCTCGTTGTTGCCTGACTGGTCTACATCGAGCTTGAGATAGAGCTTAATCTTTTCTTTGCGGCTCGTTACAGTAAGAGTTCCAAATTCGCCGTACCTCTTATATGTTGCACCATCCGCTCCGATATAGTTTCCTGTGATCTCAGCGCCATTGGAATCTACAAATCTATAGTTTGTAAAATCTGTAGTTGCAACACCAAGGAGGTTCTTATTTGGTTCAATGTAGTAGCTGTTATCGCTCTGTCCGACATTAAGCTGTGATCCTGTAAATATCTTTGTGGCACCCTCACCTTTTACCCATCCGGTTTCAGTAACCAGCGGTGTATTGCCATTTACAAGAGCATAACCATCATATTCCTTCTCAAGGGAATCAGACTTGAGGTGAATATCCACAGGAGTTATCTTAAGGTCTGCAGTATTTGTCAATACTATTACGTTATCAGAGCCCGGTTTAATGAATTTGCCATTCACATCGATAGATACATCATTCTTACCTACAGTAATCTCATTACCCGGAATACTCTCTACAACTCCCTTTACCTTCTGTATTGAAACATCTGCGTCGACCTTGTAAGTTACTCCGTCAGCTATGGCATACTCATCATAATAACTTATGATATGCCCGTCATTGACATACTGCTCTGCTGAATACACATCTCCGTCATAGACCTTCTGAGCATTCTGAGGAGTAAGTGTAATGGTTCTTGGTGTAACAGACAGATTACCGTTTACAACAGAAATATAAACAGTTCCATTTTTGTTTAAGACTTTTCCGTCCTTTACTTCTACTACATCGTTTCCGGAAGGTGTATTGTTATTTGCATTTCCGGATGACCATACATAGCGCAGATCATTGGTTTTGTCTTTGATGACATATGATGTGATCCTGTTCTTGCCTATACCATCGTCCCTGACATTTGTAATATCTCCGTCAAATGTTACGTCAAGAAGTTCGAATGGATCTGAAGCATCACCTGTAAGTTCTGTACCGTTTAAGAAAAGCTGTGCCGAAAGTCCACCGTTGTCTACAGGAGTAGCATCATATCTCTTAGTGTTGTCCTGAGCTTTGACAACCAGAGTATTATCATAGCCCTTCTCCCATACAGCATAGAGGTGAAGCTTGGTTTCCAGATTACTGATATATTTACCTTCCTTATAGTTAGGATCAGGAGCTGTTGCCTTCTCATCAGTGCTCCATCCCAGGAACTTGTTTCCCTCGTATACAAATCCAATATCATTTCTATCATTTGATCTGATAGTTACATCACTGCCAAATCTGACCTTATCATCAGGAACAGTGTCTTTATTATCCTTAGTGTAACCACCATTTCCATGATATGTAACATTTGTTGCGACATAACCATCAATATGAGAACCATCACCCTGTCGCTTGTAAACGTACCAGATAATATCTTTTACAGTAAATTCGTCAGGGAATCCTACATCCTGATCATGAAGCCTGGCTGTGATTTTTGCCTCAACACCGGTATCAAACGTATAACCTATTGCATCCTTAGGTACTCCGTTCTTCCAATCCATTAAAGATTGATAAACCTTGACACCTGTATCCTGATGCATTGATGCAAGATGTGTTATACCTGATACACCTTCTGAACCAACTACCAGATCAATATTATAAGCTGTTCCTGTCCATTCCTTTTTACCATTATTCCACGGCAGATAATATTCATTAGACTGAGGGCCATTTTCCTTCTTGCCCTCCTCAAGATTATTATTCTTTCCAAGAACAAAGAATGCAATTTTCTCTGTCTCAACTTGTTTGAACTCAAAAACCACTTCAGTATCTGCAGTAAGCGTGCCTGTCACAGTTTTTTCATTCTTATCCCCACTCTGGGTCTCTATGCCATTTTCTTTTTTTGTAAAGCCATTATACTTATATCCAATTCTCTCAAACCACGCGACATCATCAAAATAAGGGTGTTTAAGAGTCTCAACTGAATATTTGCCATTTTTCTTCACTTTTACATTTTCTCTTATATGATCTTCTTTTTGACCATCAAGAGTGATAAATCTGTCTATAACAGTCAGTTTATGCTCAGGTGTTGTAATTCCCAGATCACTGAGACTGAACGCAAAGTCATAACCGGTCTTTTCTTCTCCGTTATGTGCCTTTTGATATCTGTTATATGCATCTATTATCTGAGCTTTAGTGAGTTTACCAATAGTAGAGTTTCCAATCTGAAACTGGATTGCAGTTTTTTCATCTATAGCATTGGCAAGTTGGTAAGTAAACTTGTTGACAACTCCTGCTCCTGATTTGATTTTACCTATTTCCTCAAAACCACTGTTGTCTCCTACGCTGATCAGAACCTGTAAATCATTCAGATCCTGGCTGATATTCTTATCTGTTATTGTAAGCGAGATATGATCATTAGCCGTATAAGAAGAAGCTGCTTCTGCTTTTTTATAGATAAACTTTACAGAATGAGGGATTATGCCTCTTGTCAATATTCCAATCTTCTCACTCTTGCCATCCTTATCCTTGCATACATTTATAACCAGATTATTAGTCGTCTGTGGTTGTTTAGGATTCGGGTTATAACCCTCAATCGTAAACTCATCAAATATTTCTCCGGAGAACTCTGCTCTGTCGAAATTATAACCATCGATTATAGGAGCTATATCCTCTACCTTTACAGTTGCAGCTGTCTTAGCATCAAAGAGTTCTGAACTGTCAAATTCTCCGATCGGATTTCCCTCTGTATCATAAAGAGAAATCTTGAAAGTATATTCCTCCTCCGTGCCGGCGTCGTTCCTGATAATTGTAACCGTATAAATTGAGAAATGCTCAGCTTCAAATCCGATATCAGTTGCCTCTGTCCCCTCGCTGGCAACCTCACTTGCAGATGAGAGGTCATCCGCCACATGGTAAACAGACAGAGAAAGGCTGTCATCCTGTGCGGCTGCAATGCTCTCAAAAGTAACGGAAACTGTATTCCCGTCCTCAGGCTGTACATAACCCTTTGGATTGTCGTCGGTAACACAGCTCTCTGAACGGATATTGATGTCATATGAGAACGTGCTGTCTACTTCCTGCTCTTCTCCAAGCTGGTCATCGATCATATCCCCGATAGCTGCTTCCTTGCCGGAAGAAACCTTCTTAACATCGAGATATGCATCATTTGGAAGAACACCTGCATCAGCGCTGGCAACGATGTTGATTCCATCTATTTCTACGCTGTCAGAGAAGGCTTCAGTCTTTTCGATCTTTTTTTCCTTCTTTTCCTTCTCTTCTTTTTCTTCCTTTTCCTTCTTCTCTTTTTTCTTGGAAGAACCGGTCTCGGAAGCGTCCTCCTCTTCTTCCTCTTCCTCTTCAAGAGTTGTAGCCTCAGTAGCAGCCTCTACATCGGTTTCCTCTTCTTCTGAAGTCAATTCTGTTGCAGCCTCTGTTGCAGCCTCTGAAGAAGCCTCTGTCGATTCCTCTACAGTTTCCTCTGTAGTCTCCTCTGACGACGCCTCAGTAGCGGCCTCTGCAGCCTCAGTAGCAGTTTCCTTAGTTTCCTCGGATTCTTCCTTTTCCTCCTCGGCAGGAGCTGCTGTCTGTGTAACATCCTCCGCAGGAACTTCTGCAGCGGACTCATCCTTACCTTCTTCTACCGTCTCTGTGCTCTCACCGGAAGCTGTGTCAACAGGCTCAGAAGACTCAACAGCCTCAGAACCCTCAGTGGCCTCAGTAGTCTCAGTAGTAACTTCCTGCTCGGGCTCTTTAGCTTCCTGAGTTTCCTCTGCGGAAGCATCTGCCTCCTCTGTGTCACCGGTTGAAGCCTCTGCAGCTTCTTCACCATCTGTTGGAGATTCAGCTGTTTCCTCTTCCTCTTCTTCCACATCTTCAGACGCCCCCTCTGAAGCATCGGGCTCATCCTCTTGGACCTCAGTATCTTCTTCCTGGATCTGATCCAGAGGTTCAAATATGTCCTTCACACCATCTTCGAATTCCTGGTCTGTCGCCTGTGCTGCATATGCCCTAATATCCGAGAAGTTCGCTCCAAATGTAGTAAATACAAGGGAAAATGCAAGGATAAACGCCAGTAACCTACCATGCTTTTTCATAAAGTTTTATCCCCTCCTGAAAATATAAAAAAAAAGTTAAATATATAAACTTACTATAACATAGCCAAAACAAAAATACATCATTTTTTAATAATTTTTTCAAAAAAATAGAAGGGTGATGAAACAAAAATCCATCACCCTTCTTTCACATCATTTCATTTATAAGGTCACAATACTCTGATTTTCTTTAAGAGTCCTGCTATGGTCCTTCCCTTCGGGAATCTCCTGATATCATCTTCCGATGCTCCTCCGGATTTGATCAGCACGACAAAATAAACAAATACTCCAACAAACGCTGCTATTGCAGTCGAGATCAGATTCACAAAATACTCTCCACTCATTGCCTTTATTAATAAGAAGGAAGCCAATTCATAAATCCCAAATGCGATTGCTCCCATTACGAGAGCGGATATGCCCGGCAGGACAAATGTCTTTTTAATATTTGTGGTTATTGGCAGGTTCCTCACCATTACCACATTATTGAATACACACATCAGCAGCGAATAAATGACTGTAACGATACAAAGTGCAATGTCACCAAGATCAGTATATATAAGAAGGACTGTCAGCACTCCGCTCTGGATCACCAGCGCGATCACGGCATTGATGACCGGAGAGTTGACTTTACCGATGCCCTGCAGTACTGCATTGGTCACGGTTGAAAGCGAGTAAAAAACAACTGTAACAGACAAAAATCTAAGGAGCATAGCTGCCTCATCCAGTGACGCCCTCTGCGGGAACAGGATCATCATCACAGGCCTGGCAAGAGCCAGCAGTCCCACTGCACATGGGATAGATATCATAAGGATGACCCTTGTGACTCTGGAGACAGTACGCCCCGCCTGCTTGATATCGCCTGTAGAAAATGTTGTAGACACCTCTGGTATCATGGCTGAGGCCGCAGCACTGGCCAGTGCTATGGGAAGGTTTGTAATGACCATTGCCTTCCTTGAGAATATTCCATACTGATAAGCGATGGCACTCTCATCCATTCCCTTGACATGCATCAATATTCTTGAAAACAGCGTTGAGTTCAGAGATGTTGACAGATTATATATGAAGGTACTCAGTATGAAAGGAGTTACTATCATAAAGATCAGCTTAAATATCTGCCAGTTTGCCATATCCTCATGCGTATCCTTCTCCAGTCTCACTGAGATACCTTTCCTGTTGTATCTGTAGACCAGATACATAAAGATAAGTGCAATGACAACTCCGGAGCCTGTGCCAAGAGCACTGCCTATGGCACCGTAAACAGCTCTTTTCGAAGGGTCATCAGTCCCGGCCATATTGGTGAGAATAAGAGCTCCGCTTATACTGACAATCGCATTAAATACCTGTTCTATCAGCTGTGAAAGTGAAGTGGGGACCATGGTCCTGTGGGCCTGAAAATAGCCCCTGAGAACTCCCAGAAATCCGAAGAAGAATATCGTGGGAGCAAAGAACCGAAGTACGAGCGCAGACCTTCCTGCCACCAGTACATCAGCTGCAAAGAAAAGTACAAGACTGCCTATGCCGCCCACAACAGCTACATAAATCAGTGCGCATCTGAATATCCTGTGGGCGTTCCTGTACTCTTTTACCGCAAGCTTGCCGGATATTATCTTGGACATGGCTGAGGGAATGCTGTAAGAAGATATTAAAAGAACTATTGTATAGATGGCATATGCCGCACCATAATAGCCATTACCTTCATCTCCGATAATGGCTGCCAGAGGACTTCCATATAACAGGCCGATGATCCTTGATATCACTCCTGCAATAGCAAGAATCCCGGCCTGAAACAATAGTCCCTTTTTGGAATTATTACTGTTAGTGCTGCTCTCCATCCTAATGATTATGAGTTATGGCTTAAGCCAGTCATACATCTCCTGATATTTCTCGGCAGATACCTTCCATGAGAAGTCAACTGCCATTGCTCTGTCGATCATCTTATTCCACTCGCGCTTCTGGTCATAGAAGACACGCTCTGCTTCACGAATGGTTCCAAGCATCTCATGAGCATTGTAATTAAGGAACCCAAAGCCGGTTCCGGTGCTCTCAAACTTGTTGTAGGGCTCTACGGTATCGATAAGTCCGCCGGTCTGTCTCACGATCGGAATGGTTCCGTATCTGAGAGCCATCAGCTGTGACAATCCGCAGGGCTCAAAGAGCGATGGCATCAGGAATACATCAGATGCCGCATATATCTTGTGTGACATGGGATCGGAATAGTAAATATTGGCCGATACCTTGTCATGGTACTTCCAGTCGAAGTGTCTGAAGGAGTTCTCGTACTGCTCTGTGCCTGTTCCCAGAACTACCAGCTGGATCGCATCCTGACACAGTTCGTCAAGGACATAATTGATCAGGTCAAAGCCCTTCTGATCAGTAAGTCTTGATACGATACCGATCATCATGATCTTGTCATCTTCCTGGAGGCCCAGCTCTTTCTGCAGTGCTCTCTTGTTCTTGATCTTCTCCTTGCGGAAGTTGATGGCATTGTATTTGTAAGGGATGTGAGGATCCGTCTCGGGATTGAACTCATCGTAGTCAATACCGTTGACAATACCTCTGAGATCGTTTGACCTTGCACGAAGCAGTCCGTCCAGCTCCTCGCCGTAGAACTCGGTCTTGATCTCCTCTGCATATGCCTTACTTACAGTAGTAATGGCATCAGCATAAACTATACCGCCCTTAAGAAGGTTGGCATCCTTATAAAGTCCAAGCTTATCAGGTGTGAAGTAATAGTCAGGAAGTCCGGTTATATCCTGAACCTTCTTGATATCCCACTTGCCCTGGAACTTAAGGTTGTGGATTGTCATTATGGCCTTGATGCCCCTGTAGAATTCACTTCCCTGGAACCTCTCCTTGAGGTAAACGGGAACAAGACCTGTCTGCCAGTCATGACAGTGAATGATATCAGGCCTGAAGTCAATGACAGGAAGAATAGAAAGCGCTGCCTTGGAGAAGAAAGCAAACTTTTCTATCTCAAAGATCACGTCATCGCCATAGGGCTTCATTCCACTAAAATAGAACTCATTGTCAATGAAATAGTACTTGATTCCGTCGACTTCGGCCTTGAAGATACCTACATATTCATTTTTCCAGTGGAAATCCATGTAGAAGTTGGACTGGTACTCCAGCTTGTCCTTCATCTGCTGACTCATACACTTGTAAAGAGGCAGTATTACCCGGACATCAAAGTACCTTCTGTCAATATTCTTGGGAAGTGAACCAACAACATCTGCCAGTCCGCCGGTCTTGATAAATGGTACACCTTCTGAAGCCACAAACAGGATATTTTTCATTATATTATTCATCTCCTTACGATTTGTAGATTGAATAGTGCCTAATAATAGAATACCTTATTTAAGCTTAAGTGACAATGAATATTGTTCCTGAGAAACCTTTACAAGAACATTTTTAGTATCAGCCGTCTGTCCCAGAAGACCAAATTCCTCGGAATACAGCACTATGCCTGCCTTGAGCCGTCCGCCACAGCGCTTTTTTACGGAAAGATCGATAGCTGACATTATGCTCTGCATCACTCTTTCCCTGAGTCCGAAAGTCTCAAGCGCCGAAAGCATTTCATCCACAGTACGGCAATTCATGACAGCCCTGACCTGATTGGAGTTCCCACCCACTAAAGATGTATGAGCTGCAAAAATCTCTCTTCTGCCGTCTGATGCTTTTGAATCAGTGTTCATGATACCTGCCGCCAGTTTGATCAGTTTGCCGGCATTTCCCACCAGCAAAAGATTTTGAACCCCTAGTTCCACAGCCTTGTCTATAGCTTCTCCCGGATAATTGTTACAGAAAATACTGGTCTTAAGATCAAGATGAAGTGTCTCAGCAATTTTCTGTGCACAGAAATCACCTGGGCTGACCAGAATAGATGTCACACCTGCATTGACCTGCCTTATTATCTGATCGTCAATGGCTTTTGTTATGTCTCTTGTGTGCAATTTCTGAAAACGGCCCTGGCTTCCCATGATACCAACGCCTCCTGCAAATGCAGTCTGCCCTGTTGCCTGTTTGGCAGCTATCAGCATTCCCTCGGGGCATGAAACGGTAACCATCAGCAGCTGTGCCCCATCTGAAGCCTCGCATACACCCGCAACTGCATCGAATATCATTCTCCTGCTGTCTTTATCAATGATGGCCTTACCCTTATCAGCAGCGATTCCCTCTCCGCCTCTTATGAAAAGATTGCGGAATCTGCTGCCGATAATCACGTTGTCAGCGGCCATGTCATTCATATCCTTAATTCTGGATACAATAACATGAAAAGAAGCCTTCTCTCTGATATCAGGAGCAGCTCCTCCCTCCATGGCCACCACATATTCTGACTGGTCCTTATTGCAGCCTTCTGCTACCCTTTTTGTTGCATATAGCCTGCTTGTTCCGTCGGGATGATAGATCGTCACATTGTCATATCTTATCCTGAAAATAAGATCAGCAGCCGCTGCCCTTGCCGCCGCTGCCACGCATTCTCCGGATGAGATGTGGCCGGATTGCAAGTGCGAAACTGTTCTGTTAATACCGGTGTATCTATCCATGTCAGCCCCTTTACATGAGTATATTGACTATATATCGTAACTATATTATTTATTATTTCGAATTACTTTATTTTTAATTTATAAATCGTCCATATTTTGTACAAATTTTAACAGTAATATATACACATATCAGAAGTAACAAACTTCTGACTC
>JAEEGH010009874.1_pt1 | contig 22063 bp, 15 predicted proteins | sample 9134181 | NCBI WGS metagenome assembly JAEEGH01 (sample SAMN16246544, study PRJNA631951) | gut metagenome | biome: gut microbiome; feature: rumen; material: DP-attached | host: Bos | place: Iran: Karaj | collected 2018-10
AGATGGTGATGCTTTGTCGCGTTGCGCGACCGTCTTTCGCCACCCAAACGAACTTGCCGTCGTTGTTGATCAATACCGCGTTGGCGGGAACGACGATGCCGTTGTCGACATCCGCATTCAGCACCACCTTGGCAATCATGCCAGGGGTGAAAGCCTCGTCTCTCTCATCGATGAGCACTTTCACGGGGTAGCTATGCGTGAGCAACGATGAAGTCATGTTCTTTTCGAGGATATGGCCTTTGCAACGGCGGTTGTCGAGAGCGGGGATAAGAATTTGTGCCTCGTCGCCGATTTGTACCTTGGAGATTTCGTTCTCAGGCACACTGATTTTCACCACCAAGCCCTCGGTGCTGATGATGCGCATGATGGGCTTCAGCGGGGTGATGCTTTCGCCTTTCACGGCGCTCAGGTTGGTGACGGTGCCGTCAAAAGGTGCCGTGACGGTGTTGTCGGCGAGCATGGCGTTGGCCAAGTCGAGGGCCGCTTGGGCTTTCTCAAGGTTGGCCACCATCTCGCGCCATTTGATTTCGGGCAGGCTACCGTTGTCGTGTACCTTTTTCAACCGGTCGTAGGCATCTTGGGCCTGTTCAAGGGTGGCTTGGGCGGAGCGTTGTGTGCTCTCCATCTGTGGTGAGGACACACGTGCCAGCACTTGTCCTTTGCGCACTGTGCTTCCTTCTTTCACGTTGAGCGTCTGCAAGGTGCCGCCATATTTGAAGCTGATGTCAACGGTGTTGCCTTCTTCAAGGTAGCCTGGGTAGCTGTTGCGTACCAAGCCTCCCACCGTATCGATGCGCTGCACACCCACTGTGATGACGCGCTCTTCGGCAGGACCACCGATGAGTTTCTCCTTGAGTTGCTGTGGGTCGGTTTCGCCGCAACCCACCAGCAACAAGGGAAGGAGCCATAATATGCGATTAATCTTCATTTTTCGATTTGTTGTTCTTTTTCCGACTATGACCAATGACTATGACCATTTCGTGCCTAGGGTGAAATGGTCATAGTCATAGTCAGAAGCCATAGTTTCCAAGTTTATACATACTCTAGTTGTTTCTTATCGCCGCCATGCGGATGTCATCGCCATAAATCTTGAAACTGCGTTCGTTGGTCTCGGCTTCACCTTCGTAGGTCATGTTGAGGATGAGCGTGTTGTCCTCGTACATCTGTCCCGAGGCATGCACGCGTAGATCATTCTTTAGCGTGAGCGAGTCGCCGGTGAAAAGCAACGTGTTCTTCTTGAAGTCGCGGAGGAAGATTTCATTGTCCTTGCAGAAGGCATGGGTGACCACGACCTCGCCGCCCATGGTGTTCATCACCACGAGTACGCTGTCCTTGCCGTTGTCCAAGGCACTGATTTCCAGCTGTCCGATTTCGTTGGGTAGGCTGACGGTAAAGGAGGCAGGTTCGTCTTCGGCGTTGATTTCGTCCAAAGTGACGCTACCCGAGGTCTTGAAGCTGTAGTCGCCGCGAAACAGAGGGGCGTTTTTCTTTTGGCAGGAAGCCAAGGCCAGGAAGGCGCAGAAAAGTATGGGAATGATTCTTTTCATTATATTGAAGTGTTTGTTATCGTATTCTTAATCAACATGAAACCATAGAGAACAACTCTCAACTCAAAGCCGTCATTGCGGTAAAGGCTTTAGGATTGTCTTTCCTTGTCGTCCCTGCAAAAATAATAAGAATCCCCGAAACGGATTCAGGGATTCTTTGGTTTTTCAATAAGACGCGATTAATCGTGTCCCTACAAGGTTTATCTCACCACCAATTTCTTGGTCACCACGGCACCATTCTGTTCAATGATATTGACCAGATAGATGCCCTTGTTCCAGTCGGCGGCATCGATGCTGACCACTTGACCTTCGGCCTCGTGTACCTTTTGTCCGACGAGGTTATACACCTCTACTTTGTCCACATTCGCGCCTTCCACGGTGAATTGGCCTGTGGTCGGGTTGGGGTAGAGTTTGGTCTCGGCGGAGAGTTCGGTGACGCTCAAGAGGTCTTCGTTGATAGCGACACTATAAGTGCAGTCGTTTTGATCGGTCTGAACCGTAAAGGTGGTGACTTCATAGCCTTTTACCATGGCATTGACATACACGTCAAGGTAGAAATAATCTGCTGGTTCCACAGTGTAAGGCAAGGTACCATGAGGCTCAAAGCTCAAATAGTCCGTGCCGTTTTCGGTAACAGACAGCACCTTAACAGGAATCTGGCTACCAAAGAAACGATTTTGCATATACACTTCTTGAGGACTGCTGCCTGGGTCGTTGAATTCCACGACAGGCGCACCCACAATCACAAAACCACTGTCAAGTGAGGTGTTCAGCACCATTCCCATCACAATCCGGTCGCCCAACGAGGTCCGAACCAGAATCTCGTAAGGGATGTAGGTGTCTTTACCAGGAGCGGATTGGAAATTAATGGTAACCACAAGCGTTTCCCCAGGTTGCAGAGTGTACGGGAAAGTGTTGTCCCAAAGATTGAAACTAGGTGCTTCGGGCACCACATCGATGATGGTGACAGCTTCGTTTGTTTCGTTGATGATATTAAACTGTCTTTCCTGTCCCATTTGAGTGAACCACAGTGTATCCGGCGTAATCACCAGTTCGCCCTGCGGGGTAGGAGGTTCATGTGCTGCCATTGTGAAATGGTGCGGGTCGAGGTCGGCGAAGACGGGTTGCATGTAACGGTGTCCCGATTCGTCGGCACCAAACACATAGTAGTCAATCTCCGATTCGCCTTGGTAACCCTTGATATAACCAACATACTCGTCAGGGTTGCCGGTGGCAGTCATATGGGCAGTTTGGTAAGTACCGCCGTCAATGCTATAATAGACAAGCAACGAATCTTGCTTTAAGTTTTGTCCGCTGTAGGCGATGAACTTGGAGACGACGGGAATGGAGTCTTGCCATTCCTGCTCGCCGTGAAGCACATTGCGGTGGTCGACGAAGAGCATGTGGAAGTCCATCACGCCACGGGTGCGGCAGTGCAGGGCGTCGGTGTTCTCCCAACCTGTGTAGCCATTGTTGGTCACACCAACGATGGTATAGCCCGGCATAGCCTCCTGATAGACCGCCAAAGCATTGTTGTTGTATGTGTTGTTGGATCCAAGCGGCACATATACTGTCTTGTTGAGGATGAGGCTGTTGGTGTAAGGAGCCAAGGTATTGCCACCCGGCTCGTCAACGCGGTATACGCGATAAGGATAGCCCCAACAACAGTCGGTGGTCTCGAAATAATCGGCCACTTGCTCGTAGTATTGATAACGTGGGTTGCTTTGTGGCAGACGAGCAATCAAGATCTTGTCGGGAGCGAGGTACTTGCCCCAGCAGTCCACATGGGCGATGTAGTCGCCTTGCGGGTCAATGGTGACATGATAGGGATTGATGCCCAAATAATCGTTCATCCTTTGACGGACAGTGGCCTCATTGATGCCATAGTCTTGCTGGTTTTCCTGAAACACAAGATCATCGCTCACGCCGTGGCCGCGACCGTCTTCCATCATATTGCCGCCCGTGTGTTCCAGTCTCATTCCGTACATAGGAATCTGCCAAAAATTGGCGAACACTTGCGACATATTGTCGTCGTTGGGACGAGGACGGTTATAGATGTTGTCGACAATGGCAGGGTTGCGGTCTTCAAAGATGTACCAAGGACCGTAGTCGCGCACCCAATAGGAGTCAGACTGGGCGTTCACGAAGGTGACATTGCTCATGTTGACGCCTGCATTTTGGAAAGTACTTTGGGCTTGGCTTTGGTAACCGCTACTGACGATGCAATACACCATGCAGTTGTTCGATAGTTGCGCGACAAGACTCTCTGGGATACCAAGAGGGTAGCGAATCATCACACCTTGCATGGGCTCAAACTCGGCCACAAAACGCGGTGTGCCTGTCGGCGGATCGGTCTCAACGAAGGTTGTCCCACGCGTGCGGTCATACATTTCTTCTTCGGAGAGATAATGCCATCTCATCCAGTCTGGTTTCTTGTCCTGGGCCTGCATAGTGGCGGCCATCAAGAGTAAAAGAGTGAAAATAGATAGTGCTTTTTTCATAGTTCGAAAAATTTGCGGCAAAGATACTAATTTGGGATTGCCTACGGCAAGAAATCTTTCAAAAATCAAATACAAAATCTTTCAAAGTCCGTTTTTTATGGAAAGGATTGTCTAAGATTTTGAAATAGATTTTTTACAAATTTCTTTGCGAAGCAAATACTCGAAATCACATCAGCTTCTGATAGAATTGCCACCACTTGTCGGGCAACTCGTTGCGCATGGCCTGGTCGTAATCTTCCTTCGAGCAAGGGATGAAATGATGCCGCTCGTATTTCTGGTCATCGTTTTGCAGGAACGACATGTCCATCCACCATTTGCCCGAAATCTTATGGCAGAGGAACACCACATCGTTCTGATTCTCACCAATTTGCACAATATATCGCTTATACTCGTTGCTTCCTAAAGTGGGGATGTCGTCTTGACGACTTGCGAAACCTTCGATGAAATACCAAATCATCTCAGCGATAAGATTGGCCGTGCGCGAGTTAATGTCGTAATGCGGATTGTATTCGAAGAAACCGATGGACGAGAGCTTGTAACTTAGTCCAGCATACCGCGTCATTTGGCAAGCTTCCTCGCCATTGAAGCCATTGGGCGACGCGTTTTTCACACCTGGTGCATCTGCAGCGCGGACGGCTGAAATGTCGAAACTCAAGAGGTTGGCATTACGGATAAGCGGCTCTGTCAGATCCATGTTCTGCTTGATATTGCCCAAACGATAAGCATCGAAGAGCAACTGCTTCATCAGCTCAATATTCTCTGTGTCAACATAATACGACTGGTATCCGATGTTGGTGAAGTTGAACAGGAAATTGGGCTGATGTAAAATGATGTGGCTCAAATAGGAATGCGAATTGAGTGCTTCCTTGTCATTGCCAATGTCGAACATGGGATCGATAGCGGCAATGTTGATGAGCTTGCCCGTGGGCTCATACACTTGGTACATCGTGTAGGTGAGGTCTTGACCCCCTCCGATGACAATGGGCACGATTTTATTTTTCAGCAGTTCGGTAAGGACTTGGTTGAAGGCAAAATAGGTATCGTTCAACTCCTTCCCTATTTTGATGTCACCCAAGTCGACGATATGGAGCTGAGGCCAGTGGTTAAAGAGCTGGTAGAGTGCCTTGCGGATGTAGTCCACGCCATCGGCACAGCCTTTGTTGTCGACCGCACCACGTTCTTCCTTGACACCGACGATGGCCAAATTCACACCTTCAAGGTCAGGGAAAGTGTCCTCGCTGCGGTAGATACTGATGCTCTCGCCCAAGGTCTTCTTGCCCGGACGTTGGCTCTTGCCGAAACACTTTTCGGATACGGGCTCAAGGAAAATGCTGATGTCCATTTTGTTTGGCTTATGGCCTATGACTATGGCCAATGGCCTATGTCTGTTTCACCAAAGGCGTGGATTCGCACTCTTGGTTGAAACGAGCCATAGGCCATATGCCATAAGCCATAGTTTAATGATACAACTTCTGCCAGTTCTTATACTCACGCTCGCGCCACGGTGCGTTGTGGTAAGCGTAGCTGACGATGGCGGGGATGACGGTGGTGCCTTCAGCGTAGACCATCTGTTGGAGCTCTTCGCTCACCTTGCCCCATGAGCCAGCCTCGAGCAATGTCGATGACGAGCAGGCACCATCGCGCACATCGGCCACGGTGATCTGGATGGCATATTTGTGCATGGGCACTTCGTGACCCAGAATTTCAGCGCAAACGACGGTGTCCTGTGCAAAGTTCTTAGGTGTTCCGCCACCAACCATGAAGAGGCCTGATTGCGGGCTGTTCATCTTGATTTCCGTCAATTCGAGGAAGTCGGCCACCGAGTCAATGCTGACATAAGGTTTGCCTGCCTTCTTGCGGAGCCACTGGTGCTTACCGATGCCGAAACCAGCCGAGCTGTCGCTGAAAGCGGGGCAGAAAATCGGAACGCCGCATTCGTAGCAAGTCTGGATGAGGCTTTCTTTCTTCACGCCGTGACCATTGGCCAACCATTTGCCGACCTCATAGAGGAACTCGCGGCTGCTGTAGGGACGGCACTCCAGAGTGTCGGCCACGTCGCAGGTGGCTTGGTCGCAGGCCTGCAGTTCTTCCTCATCGATGAAGGTGTCGTATATGCGGTCGATGTAGAGTTCACGCAGCTTGGTGTCGGGGATGACATTCTCTTTCGTGCCGATGTAGTGCTTGTAGCCGAGGGCTTCGAAGAGATCCATGTCGATGATGCTGGCACCCGTGCTGACCACAGCGTCAACCATCTTGTTTCTGACCATCTCCACATACACCTGCATGCAGCCGGCGGCCGAAGTGGAACCGGCGATGGTGAGGATGTTGGTGCAGTCCTTCTCCGCGATCATCTGGCAGAGGATATCGGCGGCACGGGCAGTGTCACGCGAGGTGAACGACATCTTACGCATGGCGTTGATGAGTTCGGTTGAGTCGTACTTCTTAATGTCGATATGTTCGACAACATCTTTCAGTAAGTCTTTTTTCTCCATTGTTATTTGATTTAAGATTTAAAATTCTGGATTTAAAGATTGCAAAAATAAGGATTTATTTGGATTCTCAAGGCATATTCCATCATTCAATTTTTGGCAGATCATTTGCAGAAACACCTTTTTTCAAGTCATCAAGATATTGTTCACTGAAATCAACTTTCAACTCTACCCATAATGGCAAATGATCCGACATCTGGAAGGTACGGTAAGTCTTGTTGTAATACTTTTGTACATCTTTTCCTGTACCGTTACGATATTTTTCCTCAAAGAAAGGCTGGTATGTGGTCAAGTCGTCTTCTTTATAGACTGATTTTGTGAAATTGAAAGCTCCAGACCTCTGCTGTTTTTCCTTAAAAACAGTCATTGAATCCGTGAGTTTGAGGTTAAAAGCAATTTGGTCATAGTGGTTGGTCTGTCCCAAATCAGTCGGGTGTTCCTTGATGGCATTAGGAATATAGAATCCGTTATCTTCCAAGGCTTTCATATAGTCACAATCCACTTTGGGGATGTTGAAATCTCCCAAAAGGACATAATTGAAATCCTCTTTTCTTGCTCGTTTGGTCAAGAATTTGGCTATAGTGTCAATTTCTTTCAAGCGGCGTTGATTGATTTTTTTTGAATCACCATAATAGATATGTACCGTCGAAAGGTTGAACTTGAACCATCCTGACTGAAAGGAGACACAAAAAGGAGTGCGTGCAAACTGGAGGTCGTCGACAAGCTTGTTCTTCGGCAACACAATCTCTCCCGCCAAGTTCTTGAAATTGACTTTGTTGGTATCGTATAGAAAAGCCATACATTCTTGTCCACCAGCCGATCCCTCCGTGCTGTCTGTAGCGATATAGTCCCAGTTTTTTCCAAGTATGGTCATCACTTTTTCAAGTCCTCTCTTGTTGCCTGCCACTTCTTGGACTGCAACCAAGTCAAAACGGCTGATAATTTCAGCGATATAAAAAAGACTTTCTGGTTTGCGATTGTCGCCAAATTCACGGATATTCCAAGTGGCAAGCAAAAGTGTGTTGGAGGCCGTCTTTTCAGGAATTTCCTTGTCAAGCTGGGCACGCAAATCTATCAGTTTTTCAATGACTCGCTTGCGTTCTATAGGATCTTTGATTTTCTTAATGGAAGTGTAAATCATAATACCATGTTTAGGTTCGCGGCTACAAAAATATAAAATAAAAACAAAAAAGCGGCAAAAACCATGTTTCACCGCTTTTTATTCTTCATTTCTTCTTCACCACCTTTTTCTTCGGTGCGTTCTTGGGGTCTTCCACGATGGACAAGCACTGTTCGTAGGTCAAAGAGGAGGGTTCGGTGCCTTTCGGGATCTTGTAGTTGGTTTTCTTGTAGGCGATATATGGCCCGAAACGACCGTTCAAGACACGCATGTCGGGGTCTTGGTCGAAGGTGAGGATGATGTTGTCCAAGTCCTTCTGCCGTTTCTCGTTGATGATTTCAACGGCGCGGTCATACTCCACCAAGGCGGGATTGTCGGTCTTGGCCAGGCTATAGAACTTGTTATCGTGACGGATGTACGGCCCGAAACGACCCACAGCCACAACAATCTCCTTGCCTTCAAACTCGCCAAGAATGCGCGGGAAGTCGAACAACTTCAGCACTTCTTCCAAGGTGACGCTCTCGATGCTCATGTCTTTCTTGAGGCCGGCAAAACGAGGCTTCTCTTCCGATTCGGTATCCCCTATTTGTGCCACTGGACCAAAACGGCCGACTTTCACATACACATTTTTGCCTGTGGCAGGATCCACTCCAAGAAGCTTTTCTCCGCTGAATTTGCCCGAGTTTTCGGTGGTGGAGACAATTTGGTTGTGGAAGTTTTTGTAGAAGTCCCGAATCATGGCATTCCATTCACGTTGGCCTTCTTCAATCTGGTCGAACTCCTTCTCAACATTGGCGGTGAAGTTGTAGTCGATGATGCTCTCAAAATACTGCAACAAGAACTTGTTGACCAGCACGCCAATATCGGTTGGCATGAGTTTGCCTTTTTCGGAGCCGATGGTTTCCTTGCCTTTCTTTTCAGATATCTTATTGTTTTTCAATGTGATAATCTGAAATTCCTGTGAAGTGCCTTTCACGTCGCCCTTGGTGACATATTCGCGCTTCTGAATGGTGGAAATGGTGGGCGCGTAGGTCGAAGGACGACCGATACCCAATTCTTCCATCTTCTTCACAAGGCTGGCCTCGTTGTAGCGGAACGGCGGGCGTGTGTAGCGTTGCTGGGCTTCCATCTTTTCCATGTCGAGCGACGTGCCGATTTCGATAGGCGGCAGGATGGCGGTATCTTCTTCTGTCGTGTCATCGTAACTCTCACGATAAACCTTGAGGAAACCATCGAAAAGGATGGCTTCGCCCGTGGCCACAAACTGCTTGTCATTGGTCGAGATGCCAATGTTTACATTAGTGCGTTCCATTTGGGCATCAGCCATTTGCGAAGCGATAGTACGTTTCCAGATGAGTTCGTAGAGTCGACGTTCATCGGCAGTGCCTTTGATGGTTTGCTGGTCGAGGTAGGTCGGACGGATGGCTTCATGAGCCTCTTGTGCACCTTTCGACTTGGTATGGTATTGGCGCGTCTTGACATATTCGGCGCCATAATTCTTCTCAATTTCCTTCTTGGCCATACCAAGAGCAAGGCTCGACAGGTTGACCGAGTCGGTACGCATATAGGTGATCTTACCTGATTCGTAGAGCTGCTGGGCAATACGCATCGTGTTGGCCACCGAGAAACCGAGTTTGCGGGCCGCTTCCTGTTGCAGAGTCGAGGTGGTGAACGGTGGAGCGGGATAACGCACGGTGGGCTTCTTTTCGATACTGTCGACTTTGTAGACAGCCTCGATGCACGATTCCAAGAACTTTCTTGTTTCCTGTTCGTTTTCAAAACGATGCGGAAGCTCTGCGGAGAGGTTGTACTCTTGACCATCCTTGGTGAAGGTAAACTGTGCCGTTACACGATAGGCGCTACCTTGCACAAAGTTCTTGATTTCTTCCTCGCGTTCAACGATGAGGCGCACGGCCACCGACTGCACACGACCTGCCGAGAGGGCTGGCTTCACCTTTTTCCATAACAGCGGCGACAACTCATAACCCACAAGGCGGTCAAGCACACGACGGGCTTGTTGAGCATTGACGAGTCCCATGTTGATGTCGCGCGGGTTCTCGATGGCGTTGGTGATGGCCGATTTAGTGATTTCGTGAAAGACGATACGCTTGGTGTCCTTTTTCTTCAGGTCGAGCACCTCATAGAGATGCCACGAAATGGATTCTCCCTCGCGGTCCTCATCGGATGCCAACCACACCGTGTCGGCGGCCTTTGACAACTTGCGCAACTCAGCCACAAGGGCCTTCTTGTCGTCGGGGATTTCGTATTCGGGTTCAAAGTTCTTGTCAATATCGACACTCAAGGTGTTCTTGTTCAAGTCGCGCACATGGCCCTGACTTGCTTTCACCGTATATTCCTTTCCCAAAAAGCCCTCGATGGTCTTGGCCTTGGTCGGTGACTCCACGATAACTAAATTCTTTGCCATAGTCTCTTTTTTTACACTAAGGATGCTCCTGCAACCCCTCGTTTTCGCGTGCAAAATTAGTGGAATAAAAGTTGACAAAGCTAATCTTTTTAGAGTTTTTTTCTTATATTATTGATTTACAGCATAATAAAATTGACTATGGCAGATGGCTAATGGCCTATGGCAGCTTCACATAAGGGTTGGTGTTTACGCTTTTCGTGTAGCTGCCATAAGCCATAGGCTATAGGCAATAATCAAAAAAACACTATTTTTGCACTATGGAACAACTACTGAAATTAGCCCAACATGCAGCCCTCGAAGCTGGCAAAGCCATCATGGAAGTGTATGCCCAGCCCTTTGAGGTCTATACCAAGGATGACAACTCACCCGTCACGCAGGCGGATCTCCGTGCCAGCAACATCATCAAGGAAATCTTAAAGCTGACTGGTTTGCCGTTTGTCAGCGAGGAAGACCTGCCGCCAGACCGTTCGCAGTACAATCGTTATTGGCTCGTCGACCCACTGGATGGCACCGTTGAGTTCGTGAACTGCAATGGCGAATTTACCGTCAACATCGCGCTGATTGACGACAAACAACCCATTCTAGGCGTGATTTATGCCCCTGTTCTTGATAAGATGTGGACCTCAAAAGACCAACAACGCTACACTCTAAACTCTAAACTCTCAGCTTTCACCGTTTTGGTCAGTCGTTCGCACCGCACGCCCGAGGTAGATGCATATATTAATAAGGTATTGCGCCCCGCCCATCCCGATTTGGTCATTGACACCCAGGGCAGCAGCCTCAAATTCGCCCGTTTGGCCGAAGGCAGCGCCGATGTCTATGTCTGCTACAGCAAGACCAAGGAATGGGACACCGCCGCCGCCGATGCCATCCTCCGCGCCGCTGGCGGCAAGGTGCTTCGCATTAGCGACGGTCAGCCTTTGGAATACAGCAAAAAAGATTATCCTAACCCGCCGTTTGTGGCTTGGGCACCTGGATACTAAAAACAAAAATGGCACGAATCTCTTCGCGCCATTTTTCATTTTACGGAATCTGCTCTGATTATTTTTCCAACTGCCTTCCAATCTCCTCCATCAGCTCCTCCCCTTCCAGGTTGCGGGCGACAATCATACCGTCCTTGATGAGGGCATTCTGCGGGATGAAGGAAATGGCATAAAGAGCTCCTGCAGCATTGCTCCAGCCTTGCAGGTCGGAGACATGGGTCCAAGTGAGGCCGTCCTTCTCGATGGCGGCAAGCCATTTTTCTTTGTCGGTGTCGAACGACACGCCAAGGATGTCAAAGCCTTGGTCGTGGTATTTCTGGTAGGCCGCTACCACATCGGGATTGGCCTTGCGGCAATCGGGGCACCACGAAGCCCAGAAGTCGACGAGCAGGAGTTTGCCTTCAGCCAATTGTGAAAGCGTTACGGGGTTGCCGTCAGCATCGTTTTGGGTGAAGTCAATCATCGGCTGACCCGCCTGCACGCGCTCTTGCTTCTCCACATATTCCTCAGCCAGTTTCAAATTGGCCGTGCTGAGGGTGCTGTCGGCGTGGTGGATGTTGTCAATCATCGTGCGCAGCTCGCAGGGACCGAAGGCCCATTTGTAGCGGTACATCACATAATGCGCCACGGGGTCGGTGGGGTTTTCCCACACATAATCGAAGCAATGCATCTTCAAGATCTCGTCCTTATCAGCTTGGGCCATTGTGCTGTCAGCTTCCAATTTCTCTTCAAGCTCGTTGTAGCTCTGGGTGAAGGCGTTAAGTCGGTCTTGCGACTCGGAGCCTTTCACCAGAATGGCATTAGGATTCTGTGCATCGCCTTCGAGGGTCACATCCACATTGTCCGTAAAAAACGGAAAAGGACGGCGCCAGCCTTGCAGCATGATGCTGTACATCTCGTTGTCTTGGCAAACGGGAGTCTCAAACACAGCGTCCCAATTGGCAATTACGGCCGAGTCAAGGGTTTGTCCGTCTTTTTGCAGATAGACCATTTTGCCATCGGCATTGGCGAGGTTCACATTGACCTTAAAGGTCTCAGTCTTAGGGGTTGAGGTGCAGGCAGCTAAGATGATAGCCGCAACCGCGATAAGTAAGGTTTTTGTTTTCATGTTGTTCCGTTTTAAAGCGGGGTCTTCGACAGGTTCAGGCACCCTTAACTTTTGTAAAAGCCAAGGTCCCTGAGCTTGTCGAAGGGCCGATATTTATTGCAAAAGCTCTGCAAGTTTTGCCGTCAAGTCTTCCCCTCTCAAGCCTTTGGCCACCATGGTGCCGTTCTGGTCGAAGAGGAAATTGGACGGGATGTAATAGATCATATAGTCTTCGCTGGCCTTGTTTTCGGCATCGCGCACCTGCGTCCAAGGCAACTGATCTTCCTCGACGGCTTGCAACCATGCGGCTTCATCTTGGTCGACGCTGACACCAATAACATTGAAGCCAGCCCCATGGAACTGTTCGTAGGCAGCTTTCACGACAGGGTTTTCCTTGCGGCAGGGACCACACCACGAAGCCCAGAAGTCGACCAAAGTGAGTTTGTTTTGAGGAATCATCTCGGATAAGACAACCTCCGTGCCATTATTGGTTTTTAGGGTAAAATCGATGAACGGCTGTCCCACATCCAAACGCTGCTGCTTGGCGATATAGTCATTGAGGTGGTCACGGTAGATGGATTCGGTGGTAAACATGCCAACCAATTCTTTCAACTGGTCGATAGGATAGTCTTGCTTCACGCCATCAAGGATGTAATGGGTGACAAAACTCTCCGGATGCGCCTTGATGTAATCGTCGCGGAAGTTATCTTGTTGCTCCATCAAGGCTGTGCCTACCTTGTTGAGCGAATCCATCATGATGGAATCGTTGTCAGCAAAAGCTTGCTGCATGTCGGCGTAAAGGTCGCGGATTTGGGTTTCAAAAGCCTTCAATTGGTTGTTATAGGCATCCAATTCAGCTTGCGTTTCCGAAGCGTTGATCTCAACATCTTGCGGGTTGTTCATATCGCCCACAAAAGCGACATCCTTGTTGTCGGCAAAGAAAGGCATAGAGCCTCGTTTTCCTTTCACTTTCAAAGCGTAAAGAAGCTGCGGATTGTCAACCGGGGCGGTCAACACAGCTTGGTCATCAACAATGACAGCCGAGTCGATGGTTACGGGCACATTGTCGACATATTTCTGCAAATACACGGTCTTCTCGTTACCGTTCGTCAAACCCACATTGACTTTAAAGGTTTTCTTCTCGTTACAGGCTGTCAGGCCAAGGACCACAGCGAATAGAAATAGTAGATGTTTTTTCATTGTGAATCAAATTTTTATTGTGTTATTCTCTTTTCTTTTCCGATTTGAAAATGTATAGAATCATCATGATCAAGAAGATGGAAACAGGCACGCTGAGCAAAATGCGCAACAGCACCTGACCCATGAGCCTGATACTGAACGACTCGAGGAAAAACAGCGCGAAATGATGGATAAACACCATGCATAGCACATACCGGAAAAACCAAAGTCCACCCAACTGACCAAGATTCGGTTCAGTGATGTTTTCAAACTTGATGTTGCCCGAAACCAGCTTAATAATGGATGGTCGGCAAAAAGCCATTAAGGTGGTAGCTCCAGCGTGAAGCCCAGGCGTTCCCGTAAACAAGTCGACAGTCAAACCCAAGGCAAATCCCAAAACCAACAATTGCCATTTGGGTGTGCTGAACGGTAGCAACATGATAAAAACCAGATAAATATACGGATGGACATACCCTCCAAGGCGGATATGGTTGATGACCAGCACTTGAAAGAGTACGAGCACGACGAAACGGATGATTTGTAGTACGGTCTTGTTCATATCATTTGAGTCTGGCTTTGAGCGAATCGAGCTCGGGTTTGTGCAAATCTCTAATCACATAGACATGCCTCAAGGTGGCGAAGTCGGTGGCAAACCTGACTTTGGCCTTATTCAAGGCATCGACGGCGGTGGGATAAAACTCTTCCACCGTACCTACCATGAGGTCTTCGGGGAAGATGTAGGAATGCGAACTGGTCAAGATGGTGTCGCCTTTCTGCAAAAGGATATGCGTTGGGATGTCCTCCACCATACCGTACCGGTAGTTATTGGTCTCCCACTTCAGGCTGGCGAGTTCCTGGCTTTCCTTGATGCGCACACCTACCACCGACTTGCTGTGCAATAGGCTCATGACGGAGGCAAAATGGCGGCTCACATCGGTCACCACACCCACGATACCATCGGTGGAAATGACACCCATGTCGCGCTCAATACCGTCAACCTTACCTTTATTAATAATTATATAATTGTTGGCTTGATTGGTACTGTTATTGACGACCTGCGCGGGGATGTATTTATATAAGGTGTCGCCCTCACTGATGTCGAAGGTACAAGTCGTGGTGTCGTAAACCACCGACAGCCTTTGTCGGAGCAAGGCATTCTCTTCGGCTAGTTGCTCGTTGGCGCTGTTGAGGCGGAAATAGTTGCCCACCTCGCTGCTCCATTCATAGATTTTGCCCACGACATCATTAGTCGTGTTCACCATGCGGTCGCGATGAAAGCGTTGGCTATTGGCGAGCAACAAGACGGAAATCACCTCGAGCAGGATGAACAAGATGACGAAGTGATGTTTAATGATGAAACGCCGCAGGTTGTACATGGTTGTTTTAATGCTGAATGCAGAATGTTGAATGCTGAATGAGGAAATACTTGTCGTACGACATTCCTCATTCCGCATTCATAATTCAGCATTATTTAATCAAGAATGTAAAGCGGTCGAAGTTCTTCAAGGCGATGCCAGTACCACGGGCAACGGCGCGCAACGGGTCTTCCGCCACATGGATGGGCAACTTGGTTTTGGCGTTGAGACGCTTGTCGAGGCCACGCAGCAAGGCACCACCACCAGTCAGGTAGATACCCGTGCGATAGATATCAGCCGACAGCTCAGGCGGGGTCTGCTCCAAAGCATTCAACACAGCGGTCTCGATCTTCATGATGCTCTTGTCGAGGCAGTGGGCAATCTCGGCATAGTTGACGCGGATCTCCTTCGGGATACCTGTCAGCATGTCGCGGCCTTGCACAGCGTAGTCATCGGGCGGGTTGTCCAGCTGCGGAATGGCGGCACCCACTTCAATCTTGATGCGTTCGGCGGTGCGCTCACCCACGATGATGTTGTGCTGCTTGCGCATGTATTCCTCAATGTCGGCAGTGAAGTCGTCACCAGCGATACGGATGGATTTGTTGTTGACAATACCACCCAAGGCGATGACGGCGATTTCGGAGGTACCACCACCGATGTCGATAATCATGTTACCCGTTGGCTCAAGCACATCGATGCCGATACCGATGGCTGCGGCCATTGGCTCGTGAATCAGACGCACCTCTTTAGCGCCGGCCTGCTCAGCAGAGTCCTTCACGGCACGCTCCTCCACCTCAGTGATACCCGAAGGGATGCAGATGACCATCTTGAGGCTAGGTGGAAATAGGGTGTTCTTGAAATTGATCATCTTAATCATCTCGCGCATCATATATTCGGCGGCTTGGAAGTCAGCGATGACGCCGTCGCGCAACGGGCGGATGGTCTTGATGTTTTCGTGGGTCTTGCCGTGCATCATCATGGCACGCTTGCCGACGGCAATGATTTTCTTCGTGTCGCGCTGCAGCGCCACGATGGAAGGCTCGTCGACGACGACCTTGTCGTTGTATATGATAATCGTATTGGCCGTACCAAGGTCAATAGCGATTTCTTTGTTCAGGAATGAAAATGCTCCCATAATCTTCAGTTGTTAGTGATTAGTTGTCAGTTGTTCTATTATCCGTTAATTGTTCCTTTGTAGAGACGGTGCATGCACCATATCTACCATCATCATTCGTTAATGTCTAAAATGTCTAAATCCTGTAAATACCATGCTGATTCCGTGTTCGTTGCAGCAGTCGATGGATTCTTGGTCGCGCACCGAGCCACCAGGCTGCACGATGGCAGTAATGCCCGCTTCATGAGCCAGCTCGACACAGTCCTTGAAGGGGAAGAAGGCATCGGAAGCCAAAACGGCACCCCTCAAATCGAAATCGAACGACTTGGCCTTCTCAATGGCTTGGCGCAGGGCATCCACACGCGAAGTCTGCCCGATGCCCGAGGCAAAGAGTTGTTTGCCTTTGGCTAACACGATGGCATTGCTGCGGCTGTGCTTCACAATCTTGTTGGCGAAAACCATGTCTTCAATCTCGTCAGCGGTTGGTGCCTTTTCTGTGATGACCTTGAAATCATCGGCAGTCTCGGTCTGGAGGTCACGGTCTTGCACAAGGTAGCCGTTCAAGGCCGTCTTCACCGTCTGAGATCTGTAAAGGTCAGCCTTCAAACGCAGCACCACGCGGTTCTTCTTGGAGAAGAGTAGGTCAAGCACACCATCTTCATATTTCGGCGCCACGATGACTTCGATGAAGAGTTTGTTGATTTCCTCAGCGGCTTCGAGGTCGATGGGACGATTGCAGACCAGCACGCCACCGAAAGCCGAAACAGGGTCACCGGCCAAGGCATCCACATAAGCCTCTTTCACCGTCTTGCGGCAAGCCAATCCACATGGGTTGTTGTGTTTGAGGATGGCGAAAGTCGGCTCCTTGAACTCGCGGATGAGGTTGAGGCCTGCATCAAGGTCAAGCAAATTGTTGTACGACAACTCTTTGCCGTGAAGTTTCTCAAACATCGCATCCAAATTGCCATAGAAAGTGCCTTTCTGGTGCGGGTTTTCGCCGTAACGCAAAGTGGTTCCTTCCTCTTCGGTGATGCGTAAAGGCTTGTTGTCGTCGTCTTTCACAAACCAGTTCATGATGGCACTGTCGTAGTGCGAGCTCACACCAAAGGCGTAGGAAGCAAAACGACGACGGTCTTCGATGGAGGTCTCACCCAGCTGGTCTCTAAGCAACTGGATGAGTTCTCCGTAATATTTTTGTGAAGGCACGATGAGCACATCATTGAAGTTCTTGGCTCCGGCACGAATCAGCGAGATGCCGCCAATGTCGATCTTCTCGATGATTTGTGAAGCGTCTTCGGTCTTGGCCACGGTCTCCTCGAAAGGATAGAGGTCGACGATAACGAGGTCGAATGCAGGAATTTCGTAGTCCTTCATCTCTTTCTGGTCCGACTCAAGTTGGGTGCGACCCAAAATGCCACCGAATACCTTAGGATGCAAGGTTTTTACCCTACCGCCAAGGGTGGACGGATAGCCTGTGAGCGACTCGACAGTCTTCACCGAGGGGTCTAAAGGCTTGATGAAGTCGTATGTCCCTCCCGTGGAGTAAATTTGCACTCCATTTTGCTTCAACAAGTCGACAATGGTATCGATGCCTGTTTTATAAAATACTGATATTAAAGCAGTTTTAATCTTTTTCAAGGGTAGAAAATTAAGGTGATTTTAAACTGCAAGATTACCAAAAATATGCACACCGCGCAAGGGTTGAAAGCATTTTTTTTGAACAAAGATTTCAACATTTTTCCATCCTTTTGAAATTAGAATTGTTATGTAGAATTGTCAGAAAATGAAGGAAAATAATCCATTGAAAATGAATGTCATAAAATAAAAGTTGATTATAAACTACAAAAATCGTCTTTTCGCATTGTTTTTCTTCTTATCTTTACCGATTCAAAATTACGCGGATGGAAACGAAGTGGATTTTAAATCAATCGGTTGACAAACAGCAAGTTGCCGAAATTGTCAAGGTGCTCAATATCGATGAGAACCTTGCCACTTTGCTTGTCCAACGCGGAATTACCAACTACGAGGAAGCCAAAACTTTCTTCCGTCCTTCGCTCTCCCAGTTGCACGATCCTTTCCTCATGAAGGACATGGACAAGGCTGTCGACCGTGTGTTGCAAGCCATCAACAATGGCGAGAAACTTTTGGTCTATGGCGACTATGATGTTGACGGAACGACAGCCGTTGCAGTGGTTTATACCTACCTCAAACCTTTCTTCAAGAAGAAAAAGATTGAGTTTTATATCCCCGACCGCTACGAAGAAGGCTACGGCATTTCCTTCAAAGGCATCGACTATGCCGCCGAAAACGGTTTCAAGTTGGTCATCGCCCTCGACTGCGGCATCAAGGCCAACGAGCGCATCGACTATGCCAACGAGCGTGGCGTCGACTTCATCATCTGCGACCACCACCGTGCGGGCGATGTGCTGCCAAACGCCGTAGCCGTGCTCGACGCTAAGCGTCCCGATTGCAACTATCCTTACGACGAACTTTCAGGTTGCGGTGTGGGCTTTAAATTGGTTACTGCCCTGTCAATGAAGGGTTTGGGAACCATTGAGCAAGTATATGAGTTACTTGACTTCTTGGCTGTGAGCATCGCCGCCGATATCGTCCCCATCACGGGTGAAAACCGCGTGTTGGCCTATTTCGGCTTGAAGCAACTCAACAAGAAACCGCGTCCAGGCATTGAGGCTATCCTGCAACACGCCAACATCTATCGTCGCGATGAAGACCAGATTGATGAGGACGAGAACGTGCTGACTAGAGAGTTGACCATCAGTGATTTGGTGTTTCTCATTGGCCCTAGAATCAATGCGGCCGGACGTATCGCCAAAGCCTCCGACTCGGTGCGTCTGCTCATCGCCGACAAAAAGGAACACGCCGAAAAGCTGGCAGCGTCCATCAACGACCTCAACGACGAGCGCCGCGAGTTCGACAACCGCATCACCGAGGAAGCCTTGGGCATGATTGCAGACGATGTGGAACTGCGTGATGCCAAGAGTACCGTGGTGTTCAACTCAAAATGGCATCGTGGCGTCATCGGCATCGTGGCCTCGCGTCTCACCGATTACTATTATCGTCCCACCATCGTCCTGACCAAAGCCAACGGTTTAGTTACTGGCTCGGCTCGTTCCATCAGAAGCTTCGACATCTATGATGCCATCGATCACTGCTCCGACTTGTTGGAACATTTCGGTGGCCACAAGTATGCTGCTGGCCTGTCGATGAAGCCCGAGAATCTTCCCGAGTTCCGCCGTCGTTTCGAGGCCTATGTCAGCGAACACCTTGTGGATGAAGACTTTGTGCCTGAACTTGAGGTGGATTTGAAGATCAACTTCAGCGACATCACCTCCAAGTTCATGCGCATCCTCAACCAGTTTGCACCTTTTGGACCTGGCAACATGGCTCCAGTGTTTTGGACCGACAATGTCATCGACGCAGGCGGCTCACGACCCGTGGGCGGTCACAAGCACTTGAAACTCACCGTTTCGCAAGTGGGCGATGCTGAGCAAGGTGTGCCTCCTTTCTCGGGCATTGCATTCCAGAAAGGCGACCTCTTCAACCGCATCCACGACGGCGAGCCTTTCAGCATCTGCTATCATTTGGAATACAACACCTGGCAGGGCAAGACCAACCTACAACTTAATGTGAAAGACATTAAGTTTGAGGAGGATTTTTAATCTTTCTTACTGCTTGACCACTTTCTTCCAACTCGTTTTTCCATCACTCATCTGCACCTTCACCATATACATCCCTGACGGCCATTCACCTAAATCCAAGTCGAAAACGGAATTTGAAGGCGTTGTTTCTTGCAGAATATTACCCATCAAATCCATGATTTGACAATGAGTGGCGTTTTCCTCCAAAGCGATGTGAATCCTGCCCGATGTAGGATTGGGATAGATTGTAAAACTTTGATTGTCAGCAAATTCATTTAAACCTGTCAAGTCATTGCCTGTGGTCCAGTTTTCGGCGAGGCTATTGTCGAGGTCGAGGTCTTTGAGTTGAAGGTAAGGCCCGTTACCGTCGGCTTCCGTCGGCCAAGGCTCGCTGTCGGAGTAATGCACTTGGTCGATGATGTTGCCCCAAGCGTCGACCAACACCAGGTTTTCCGACTTGTTGTCAAGCTTGCGCATATATTGGCCCAAGGGCGCAATTTGATAGTATTCGCTAAACAACAAAGAATCGGAGCAAAGGATAACAGCTTGTCGACCAGCAAGATGGGCTCCATCGGGAAATTGGTATGTGAGACCCAACTCACGGAAATAAATGCCTGTCAAGTCCACCTCTGCATCGCCATTGTTGGTGATTTCAATGAACTCAAGGTGGTCGCCATCAATGCTCCACCAGTCTTGGGGATGGTAATGGATCTTCGAGATGACCAAAGGCGGCAGATCGACATCGGAACAACCTTGCGAGGAGCCAATATGGTCGTTTAGCCAGTTGATGCGCTGTTGAAGCCAAGTCTTCATGTCGTTCACATACTGAGCGTGTTGCGACATCTGATTCCAGCGTTGGTTGTCGCGACCGATGGCTTCCGCAATCAATGTGTCTATCTCGTCAATGCGGTTAGAGATAAGGTTGTAGTCCAAAGGCATGCCTTCCTCGGTCAATTCAAACCAACGCTTGGCAAAATAGCAGCGAAACGCATCCGTATCGAACAGGTCTTTCCAAAAACGTGGCCCCACGTTGTCAACATTGTCAAATTGCCAAACATCATAGCCGCTTCTATTGCCATAAGCGTCATAGCCAAAGGCAAGGTTGTAGTCCCAAATGGGGCCTGCTCGCAGCTTGCCACAACGGTCCTTATGGAAAAAGGTGCTCAGATGGTACACATCAACGTTGGAAGTGAACTCAGCCATAATCATGAAGTCGACGAAAGAAGGGATGTCGATGACCGAAGGAATGCCTGTTGTGATGTCGGTATTATAGCTGTGGGCCACAGACTCAAGGTTGAGGAACACGCCATGGATATAGTTGTTCTGGGTGCTGGTAATGTTTTCGTGTTTGGGATAATGGTGGATAAACTCTGTATTGACCGGCCACCACCAGTTCATTTGGTAGGTCTGCATGGTCCATGCCACGGGGTCGTTGTCGCCGCGGTTCGCTTGAACTATATAGCCTCCAGTAACTCCGGGCGGTTCGTTGCAGGTCTCGTCCATCTTCTCGATGTTGACACGATTTTTGTCCACCTTGATTTTTTCCATGAAGACATAGAGGCCTCGGTAATTGCCGTTGAGAATCACTTCGCAATACTGGCTTCGAGAGGCGTATTGGCCGATTTGGTTCGATAGCTCATAAGCTAACACATCGCGCATCCCCGTTTGGTCGTATGCCAAAGGGTTGAGGATCCAGTCGTTTTCGGCAGGCATTCCGAAAAGGCTGACATTGTTGTTGGAGGTATTGTCGTCTTGCAGCGTAGTCAAGCCGTATGGCTTCTTGTCCGAAACCATCTGCGAGGAATAGCCCCGTCGCTCGATGCCGATGCGCCCGTCGTAGTTAAGGAATTCGGGGTTGTCGATGTCCGTCAAATAGTTGCGTGAGCCATCCTGATGCCAGATGATCTTCATCGTAGCCAAGATTTTTGGCTCCTCAGGAATGCTGGCGCCCCCATCGGTCTCGATGACCACGATAGGCAGGTTACTGTCGGTGAAGGTCTGCGCATTAAGTGCCAAAGACAGGATAACCAACAAAAAAGCTATGTTGTACTTCTTCATTTACATACTTATTTCCAGAACTGCCACCACTTCTTTTGTCGGCCTTCCACCACTCGGGCGTAGCGGCTGCGCGACTTCCTCATCTTCGAGAAATGCGTTATCGTGCCTGCCGAGGGACCTTTCAGGGTGGTGATATGCGACGCAGAGGCAATGAAGCCATTCTCGTCGGTGTCGTCGATGCCGCCATACTTGTTCTTCTTCGAGGCAAAAACGATGATATTATCGATATACCAACTTGTGACATAAGCTCCGTGCCCTTTAAAATAAAGGCAAAATTGTGGTGACTTGGTAGTCCATTCCTCCATGTCGAAGGTAAGTAGATATTGGCTTTGTGCGATACTTCCCACCAAAGTGTCTTCCCAGATGCTTTCCCAATCCTCGCCGTTTGTGGAAATGCCGATACCGATTTGTGCATTGATTTCACCTAAAGTGGCTTCGAGGGCATGGTTGAACTGGAAATTGATGAAAGCGTATTTATACAACTCCACGATAGGGGTCACCAAGCGAGTCGTACCTTCAAAGTTGCAGTCGGGAGACATCTGCATT
>JAEEGH010009875.1_pt1 | contig 22063 bp, 19 predicted proteins | sample 9134181 | NCBI WGS metagenome assembly JAEEGH01 (sample SAMN16246544, study PRJNA631951) | gut metagenome | biome: gut microbiome; feature: rumen; material: DP-attached | host: Bos | place: Iran: Karaj | collected 2018-10
TGCAACAAACCCAAAGGTTCTGCTTTGTGACGAAGCAACCAGTGCTCTTGATCCGAATACTACTAACTCAATTCTGGAACTTATCCGCGATATTAATAAACGTCTTGGAATTACAGTTATCATCATTACTCATCAGATGAGTGTTGTTGAAAGTATTTGTAAGCATGTTGCCATACTTGATGAAGGAGTGATCGTTGAAGAAGGAAATGTTGAAGAAGTGTTTACCCATCCTAAATCAGCATCTGCCAGAAAACTGGTATTCCCTGACGGCAATGAAGAGGATTATAGACTTGTCGGCAGCGAAGGCGATAAGTTTATCAGACTTGTTTTCAACGGTGCTGTTGCAACCGGTGAGCCGTTAATAGCTCATATGGCTGTTGAGAAAGGGATTGAGGCATCGATTGCTTATGCTTCCACCAAATCGATCGGAAATAAAATCTACGGGTCTATGATCCTTATGATAAATGGTGATGAGTCGGTAATAAAAGAAGCCATTCAGTACATCACCAATAACCCTGATATCTTGGCAGAGGAGATCAATGTCAATGCTGGATAAAATCTTTGATGCTGAAGTCATTCATGAAGCACTGGATATTCTGGCTACAGAATTTCCTCTTGCGTTATGGGAAACCGTATATGTCACTATTCTTGCAACTGCATTCGCAATTGTAATCGGGCTTCCGCTCGGAGTAATGCTGGTAACAGGTGAAAAGAACGGAATATATCCCCTTCCTAAGACATTTATGAATGTTCTGAATGTTATCATCAATCTCCTAAGATCAGTACCGTTCCTTATTCTTATGATTCTGGTATTTCCTCTTACAAGATTATTAATTGGAACTACAGTCGGTACGACTGCATCGATTGTTCCCCTTGTAATTGCAGCATTTCCTTTTGTTGCCCGTCTGGCTGAATCAAGTCTAAGAGAAGTTAATCCAAATACTATTGAAATGGCTCAGAGCATGGGTGCTTCTCCAATGCAGATAATTATGAAAGTAATGATCCCTGAAAGTATCCCTTCCCTGATATCCAATGCTACTATTGCTATCACCACTATCCTGGGCTATTCAGCAATGAGTGGTATCATCGGCGGTGGTGGTTTAGGTAAGATCGCTATAAATTATGGTTATTACAGATACAAATATCTGGTCATGATATTGGCTGTTATTCTGCTTATTCTTCTGGTACAGGTGTTTCAGAGCATAGGAACAAAGCTGGCTGTTAAATCCGATAAAAGACTGAAGAATAAAAGTGTATAAGTGAGAACTGCTCAATGGTAATGCATATTATTATTTATATACTTCAGTTTATTGCTTTGTTTTTTAATCTGTCTGCAATATTCATTGGTTACATCAAATCAACATGTTTGATCCCATGTGAATTTCGTGAAGGATATTCAAATACAGGCATTGAGAATAACAGCGACGGCGTAAGTGAAGAACTGAAAAATGATGCCATAAAGATTGCCGAATCTATCTACGGCAATAATAAAGGCCGTATAGAAATCGCAGTTAACCGTTATCTGTCTGTATACAATACCGTAAAAAACAATGATTTCGTAATTTTCTTTAATTCTGGCGGTTTCGGATGGGCTGATTTCAAAGTAATTCCGACATGGGTGACTATCATTGACGGCATAAAGGAATATCTGAGCAGTAAAGGTAAATCCGTGTATGTCATCAACTTCATAAGAACATACTCCAAGTTCTGGTCAATGAAAACAGAAGCTGATGTAATTGTGGGACATGGCACATCAAAAACAGATGAGCTGACAGGTATGATAGAACTTCTGTTGAAATACACAAAATGCAAAGTGTTGCTGACCGGAGAAAGCCAGGGTGCCGCAGTCTGTGAGTTTACAGTTCAAAGATTCAAAGACAGTCCCCGTGTGTTCTCGATTCAAACAGGATCACCATTCTGGAACCTCAGCAAGCCATTCAGCAGATCTCTTGTCATTAATGACAATGGCCGTCATTACGACACATTCGCTCTTGGTGAATGGGGTACCATGATAAAAGTGCACTATAATAAAGTTGTTCATCATGAAGAAGTAATTGACGCAGGCAATATATTTAATATCATAAGTGCTCCCGGGCACCAGTATTCATGGGAATTCAATAAAGTAAGAAATGAAATAATTGATTTTATTGACAAAGAAATGTTATCAAACAGTGAGGAATAGTATGAGTATAATCAGAGGAAGATTCAGTAAAGAAGCAGATAAAAAAGTAATTCAGTATTCAGAATCACTCAGCTATGATTCACGATTATACCCTTATGATATAAAAGGCAGTCTTGCACATGTAAAAATGCTTGCCAAACAAAATATCATCCCCAAAGAAGACGCAGACAAGATTACCAAAGGTCTTATTGAAATCAAAGATGAACTTGATAACGGTGTATTTGTCTTCAATGAAGAGCTGGAAGACATTCATATCTCAATAGAATCAAGACTAAAGGAACTCATCGGAGATTCTGCAGGAAGACTGCATACAGCACGATCAAGAAATGACCAGATTGCCTTAGACATGAGACTTTACGTCCGTGATAAAACTAAAGATGCTATACAGGCTATCACTGATCTCGAAAAAGTAATCGTTGAACAGGCTGAGAAAAACAAGGAAACGATAATGCCCGGGTACACACATACCCAACTGGCACAGCCTATCCTCCTTGCTCATCACCTTCTGGCATACTTCGAAATGTTTGAAAGAGACAAGGCAAGATTTGCCGATTCATATAAGAGAACAGATGTTATGCCTCTCGGAAGCGCTGCACTGTCAGGTTCACCCTATAACGTTGACAGAGAATTTGTAGCCAAAGAACTGGGTTTTGAAAGTGTAACCCAAAACAGTATGGACGCAGTGTCAGACAGAGATTTTGTCATAGAATACCTCAGCAACGCTGCAATAACCATGATGCACCTTTCCAGAATGGCAGAAGAGATCGTTTTATGGAGTACCAGTGAATTCGGTTTCATGACACTTGATGATGCCTATACGACCGGTTCAAGTATTATGCCGCAGAAAAAAAACTCTGATGTTGCAGAACTGGGAAGAGGCAAGACAGGACGAGTCTATGGCAATCTGCAGAGAATGCTGGTGACAATGAAAGGTCTCCCCTTATCCTACAACAGAGACCTGCAGGAAGATAAGGAAGGATTATTCGATACCGTAGATACACTTCTTCTGTCGCTTGAAGTCTTCACAGGTATGCTTGAGACTGCAGAGTACAATACTGAAAACATGGCCAGATCACTCAAAAACGATATCATACTGGCAACAGATATTGCGGATTATCTAGTTAAAAAAGGTCTTCCCTTCCGCGATGCTCACCGCATAGTCGGCAACATAGTCAACTACGCAACAACCAATAATATGAACCTTATGGATATAAATCTGGAAAAATACAAGGAATTCTGTGAATTGTTTGAAGCAGACGTAAAAGACATAAGTGTTGAATCATCGATAAAAAGCAAAAATGTGATCGGCGGAACGGCTCCGGAACAAATAGAATACCAACTGAAAAGAGCCAGAAAACTTCTTGATTAAAAAGAAAGGGACCTCGTTGAGGTCCCTTTCTTTTACTGTACTGTCTTTGGATTAAGTACCGAGATATGCTTCTCTAATAGCTTCATTGTGAAGGAGTTCTTCACCTGAACCTGTCATAGTGATATTACCGGTTTCAAGAACATATGCCTTGCTGGCAGTCTTAAGTGCCATGTTTGCATTCTGTTCGACTAACAGAATAGTAACACCCTGATTGTTTATCTCTTTGATGATAGAGAAAATATCACGGACGATAATAGGAGCAAGACCAAGAGACGGCTCGTCCATCATCATAAGCTTGGGACGGCTCATAAGTGCACGTCCGACAGCAAGCATCTGCTGTTCACCGCCTGACAGTGTACCGCCAAGCTGCCATGATCTTTCCTTCAATCGCGGAAATAACGAATAGACCCATTCGATATCCTTTGAAAGATCATCATTACGCATATAAGCACCGATCTTAAGATTCTCAAGAACGGACATGTCAGGGAATATTTTTCGTCCTTCCGGAACGAGAGTTATGCCATTTGAAACAATATAGTTGGTGTCTTTGTTGGTAATGTCCTGACCTTGAAAAATCACATTGCCGGAAGCCGCTTTAACGAGACCAACAATGGTATTAAGAATCGTGGATTTACCTGCACCATTTGATCCGATCAGTGTGATGATCTCCCCTTCTTCAACATCAAAACTTACGCCTTTGACGGCTTCAATACCGCCATAGTTTACCTTTAGGTCCTTGATTTCCAATATATTACTCATCGCTGGCTCCTAAGTATGCATTGATAACCTTCTGGTTATGCTGAACTTCAGCAGGTTTACCTTCTGCAATTTCACTACCGAAATCAATGACATAAATATAGTCAGAGATATTCATGACAAGGTCCATATGATGTTCAATCAGGAAAATGGAAAGATCATATTTCTGTCGTATGTCCCTGATAAAATCACAAAGCTCTGCGGCTTCCTGAGGATTCATACCGGCAGCAGGTTCATCCAGCAGCAGCAACGAAGGTTTGGTAGCCAATGCACGGGCAATTTCCAATCTTCTCTGAAGGCCATATGGAAGGCTTGTTGCCAGATCGTCTTTAAACTGATCCAGGCCCTGTTCCTGAAGAAGTGCGAGAGTTTCTTCTCTCATACGTTTTTCTTCGCTGGGTTTGGTTCTGAAAGTTGCTGAGAACAGATTCTGCTCTGTTCTGAGATGTTTTGCGGTCAGAACATTATCAAAAACAGTCATACTGTTCCAGAGACGGATATTCTGGAATGTTCTTGCAATACCCAAAGAAGTAACATGATCAGGATCAGGATCAATGATCTTATCAGTGAAGACATACGGATCCCTTTCCTTTTCTTCATTCTCGTCATATTTATCCAGTGTGTACTGAGCTGTATACTTCAGAGGATTCTTGCCGGCATACATTTTTTTCATCTGTCCGGTCGGATGAGATCTTACAATTGTTTCACCATTAAACTTAACCAGACCATTGGTAGGCTGATAAACACCTGTAATACAGTTAAATGCAGTAGTCTTACCTGCACCATTAGGACCAATCAGAGCAATTATCTTTCCCTTCGGAACATCAAGAGTAAGATTATTAACAGCTACAACGCCGCCAAACTGGATCGTTACATCCTCAAGATGGAGAACTATATCTTTATCCATTATTATTCTCCCTCCTTTTCAGCAGCCTGTTTAAGAGCCTTTCTGTTTTTGAACTGTTTGATTTTATTCAATAATCCGGTGAACGACAGTTCTTTATCGCCCATAATACCGCGTGAGAAGAACAGTACGATGACCATGATGATTATTGAGAAGATGACCTTTCGGAAGCCTCCTCGGAAGAAACCGACCGGGATGGAACCGAGATATCCGCTATCGAGGAATCTCAGCCACCATTCGTTACATGCGATATACAGGAAAGCTGCAATACAGCTGCCTGATACTGATCCAATACCGCCGATAACAACAATAAGAAGAATTTCATATGTCATTGCTGATGTAAAAGCTGCTGCCTGAATAGTTGTCTGGAACATTGCAAGCAATGCACCTCCAACACCGGCAAAGAAACTGGATATAACAAATGAAAGCATCTTATGTTTGAATAAGTTGATGCCCATTGCTTCTGCGGATATCTCATCATCACGGATTGCCTTGAAGGCTCTTCCATATGAGGAATTGATCATAAGAATAATGGCAACAATACAAAGTGTGACGATCAGAAATGCAAATGTAGTACCAAAATTGATGTTTAATGACCCCACATTCCATACAAGATTGTCAAGATTCGTGTATTTTCTAAGTAAGTTTGAACCATTAGTAATACCGCCAATTCCATTCCACTGGAAGATAGCTCGGATGATTTCAGCAAATCCAAGTGTTGCAATAGCCAGATAATCACTCTTCAATCTAAGAACAGGAATGCCAATAAGTGCTGCAAACACTGCAACAACGAGGCCGGCAATAATAATGCAAATAATAGCTCCAATTACATTGCCGAGGAACGGCCCGAGAACGTTGCCAAAAACCTCAGTTACAGAGAACTGGAATATGCCGCCGTCAAAATACTGATACACAGCGGCATGGGATGCCTGCGGTATTGTCAGTATTGCATATACGTAACCGCCAATGAGCATAAATCCGGCCTGTCCCAGTGAAAACAGACCTGTAAAACCATTGAGAAGGTTCATTGAAACACAGAGAAGAGCATATATAGCGCCCTTTCTGAGAACCGGAATAAGCATAAGTGTAATGCCATTAGCAGGAAGCACATTATCAAGGAGAATGGCAAATACATAAACGATAGCAAGGAAGATCATCAGGGCAACTTTATTGGTTCGTTTATTCTGTTCATCCAATGGATGTCTGAGAGACGGATTAAGTGCATTATTTATCTTCTTAAACATATCACTACACCTTATCCGTATTCTTTTCGCCAAAAATACCGGTTGGCTTGACCATTAAAATTACAATAAGAAGAACAAATGTAAATGCATCAGAGAATGTTGTCCATCCGATACCTTTAATAATGTTCTCAACAATACCGATTAGGAATGCACCTATTACCGCTCCCGGGATACTTCCTATACCGCCGAATACAGCGGCAACAAAAGCCTTCAAGCCAGGCATTGCACCTGCTGTTGGAGTAACTGACTGATAGTTTGTGAAATAAAGCAGAGAACCAATAGCTGCCAACAGACAGCCGATAATAAATGTCATACTGATGACAGTATCGATTTTAACACCCATAAGACGACTGGTTTGGAAATCCCTGGAAACAGCTCTCATAGCCAAACCTACTTTGGTCTTCTTAATGAACAGTACCAAGGCAAGAACAAGAATTATTGTCAGAATAGGAGTAATCGCAGTTACTCTCTTTGTTGTTGCACCGAGAATTGTAATCGAATCAGAAAGCCAAGGAATTGCAGGATATGTTCTTGGCAGGCCACCTGTAAAATACAGAGCACAGTTCTGAATAAGATAAGAAACACCGATTGCAGATATCATTACAGACATCCTGGGCGCTGACCTCAAAGGTTTGTATGCAACCCTCTCAATAACCACACCCAATAAAACAGTTGCAATAATAACCAATGGAATTGAGATATACATCGGAAGTGATGCTGTGGCAAAGATCATAATAAGACCGGCAGCCATAAAGACATCACCATGAGCGAAGTTGATCAATCTTAAAATGCCGTAGACCATCGTATATCCGATTGCAATCAAAGCATACTGACCGCCAACAGAGATGCCAGCCAAAATATAAGGCAAGTTGGCTTGTATAAAATCAGACATTCAGCTCTCCTTCCTTTCTCCAAGTATTTTGACTAAGCGCAAGTATGAATTAATATGCATCTCCGCTTATAACAATAATGGCGAGTACGGTTGTACTCGCCATTATATAACTTTGTATGAATGGTATTAAAGTAACTTAATTACTTAATTCCCTGAACTGCAACAAAGTCCCAAACACCGGTTGAAGTGTTGGCTGTCTTGATATAGGCAGTATCACGTACGGCATCACCCTGGTTATCAAAGGCGATCTTACCGGTAACACCAGTGTAAGTGGTGTTAGGAAGAACTTTAAGAACATCAGCTGAATTGACTGAACCGGCTTTCTTGAGAGCTTCAAGAGCGGTGTAGTATGCATCGTAACCCATCACTGAAACAGCTGCGATGATATCGTTGCCACCGTTGTTTGAAAGATTTGTTGAGTCACCATTGATCCAGCTTCGGAAACCATTTTCAAAGGCTACATCGCCGCCTTCAGCATAGAAGGTGGAAACATAGATCTTTACATTCTTGCCTTTTGCAGCGTCAAGAATGACGTTGGAATCCCAGGTATCACCAGCCAACAGAGGAACAGTAACGCCCTGAGCGTTTGCCTGTTCAACGATAAGCTGAGCATACTGAGTTGAACAAGGAGCAAAGATTACATCGGCACCTTTTTCCTTTGCTCTAGCAATGTAAGAGTTGAAATCTGAACTGTTTTCAGGGAACTGATCAGCACCAACAATTTCAATACCGATCTTCTTTGCTGCTTCAGTAAAGTAATTGATAAGACCGATGTCATAGTCATTACCAAGCTGACCAAGAGTGTATGCCTTGGTTGCTTTGAGTTCATCTTTTGCAAAGTTTGCAAGAACTGTACCCTGGAAAGGATCCAAGAAACAAATTCGGAAATAATGAGAGTTGCCTTCAGTTACCTGAGGGTTAGTACAAGTGACACCGATTACAGGAATGTTTGCTTTCTTGAAGGTGTCAGATCCGGCAATGGATACACTGGAACCATATGAACCAAGAACGACTGAACACTTTTCAGCAACAAGTTTGGATGCAGCTGATACAGCTTTATCATTGGATGATTCATTGTCAGAAATTACGAGTTTGACATCATAAGTTTTTCCACCGATTTCAACGGTAGGAGTCTTTGAATTGGCATACTGCATGCCAAGGATTTCCTGCTTGCCACCAGCACCATTAGCGCCTGACTGAGGTTCATAAACACCAATCTTGATGGTATTGCTGTTTGAACCGCCACCACAGGCACATAAAGAAAAGAGTGTTACTGCGGCTAAAGCAACTGCGATTACCTTTTTCATAATTACCCTCTACTCTATGTTTTTGTTTCAGATAAACATTACAAACTGTTCATCTGTTTAAGTAGAAAGGATAACAAAAGAGACCCTTTTTTGCAATGAAAGGAGTCTCTGAAGAAAGGTCAAATAATAACAAAAAAGCCTGCTCGTCAGCAGGCTCTCTGATCACAAAAAATAAAAACTAGACAGCAGAGTATTTTCGAACGGTTCTCATACATCGAGTACAGAGAACTGCATGACTGGGTTTTCCATCACGAACAACTTTTACAGTATGGAGGTTCGGTAACCATCTGTGAGCAGTGTGTCGTTTTGAATGGCTTACATTATGGCCATACTGACCTGATTTCAAGCAAAGTTCACACTTCATTAGACTTAACTCCTTTGACCTAGTTTTATATATATAGTAAAATCACTTTCAAACGATTAAGTATATTATCATAATGAAATAAATTATGACAAGTTCGTTTGCGGTTAATTTCTGAATATCATCTTATAGCGGGGTTTTACATATATTATGGAATCAAACTCTATTAACGGTTCAGTATTTCGCGAAATGTTCGCTACAGCAACCACCTGGCTAGATCAAGCCCATGAAGATATAAACTCTTTGAACGTCTTCCCTGTTCCAGATGGTGATACAGGCACAAACATGCTGATGACAATGAAATCAGCACTCGAAGAGATCAAAGACCTCAATGATCCGACTATCTCTGAATTACTGAAATGTATTGCTCATGGTACTCTGATGGGTGCCAGAGGAAACTCAGGTGTAATCCTTTCCCAGTTCTGGGCAGGATTTAACAACGGACTCCAGAATGAAAATGAACTTAACGGAAAGAATTTTGCAAAAGCTCTGGAAGAGTCCTGCAAGAAAGCATATGCAGGTGTAGCAAACCCAGTTGAAGGTACAATGCTTACTGTTATCCGTGAGACAGCAGAAGCAGCCAAAGGTATAAGTGAAAAGACCGATAATCTGGAAGATGTCCTTGAAGTAGCGGTCAATCAGGCTGCTAAATCAGTAGCCAACACCCCTAACCTTCTTTCTACACTTCGTGAGGCAGGTGTCGTGGATTCAGGCGGTCAGGGAATCTACATTATATTAGATGGTATGCTCAGATACCTCAGAGGTGAATCTGAGGCGATGCAGTTCAGAAAAGGTATGATACTTACTCCTAACACAGACAAGCCTCTTGCAAACCCTGCCAATCCTGAGGTTCTGGCAAAGCTTACACATGAGGAAGATGATCCCTTCGGATACTGCACCAACGTTATGGTAAAAGGATCTAATCTTGATCCTGAAAAACTGCGAAAACAGCTCGCAAAGAAAGGCCGATCAATTGTTCTTGTCGGCGACGAAAATATAATCAGACTTCATATTCATACCCAGGATCCCGGAGAGATCATTCATATTCTCACCGGCATCGGTGTGATCAGTGATGTTTCAATCTGCAACATGGATGAACAAAACACTGAGTTCATTAAGAAGAAGATCGAAAAAGGCAACAGTCCTGAGATTTCTATCGTTTCAGTAGCTGTCGGTTCAGGTATTTCGGAATTATTCCAGAGTCTCGGCGTATCAACAGTTGTTGAGGGCGGTCAGACCATGAATCCCAGCACTAAAGATCTTCTGAAAGCATGCAACGATCTTCTTGCTCAGAACGTAATTCTTTTACCCAACAACAAAAATATCATTCTTACTGCAGAAAAAGTACATGAACTTACAGACAAGAATATTTATGTGATCCCCACCACTTCTATTCCTCAGGGTATTGCAGCACTTCTGTCGTTTGATTATTCAAGTGACGTTGACACCAACGTTAACTTAATGAAAGAAGCAATTTCAAAAATTCAGACAATTGAAATCACCAGAGCAGTCCGTACCACAACTGTTGACGGACTGTACATTCAGAAGAAACAGGCTATTGGTCTTCTGAATGGAAAGATAGTAGTTTCCGACAATGAAATAGAAGATGCACTGGTTGATACTATTCAGAAAGCTGATACAGAAAATGCCGAAATCATTACACTCTACTACGGCGAAGAGATCACTGAAGAACAGGCAAAAGCAATCGCTGATAAGCTCGAGAGACAGTATCCTGATATAGAAATCGAAATTGTCAACGGAAACCAGCCTCATTATCACTATATAGCCTCAATTGAATAATATCGGAGCATTACAATTAACATCTCCAAATTAGAACAGGTCCTTCTTGTCGAAGCACGAAACGGTTATACCAATCGTGCAGTCGTAGGCGGAATGGACAAGTTTCTTAAGATATGGCGATCAGGCAACATTTCCGAAATAGTTGATAAGAAACAGCTTGTTAAGCTTAATTCTTTATGGGGCAATACATTTGACTATTCAAAGCTCAGTCCTGAAGAAAGAAAGAACTGGGCCCGTACTATAGTGGCATTCATCAAAGAATGTGAAGCGTCAAAAGAAAACAATAAATCGGAATTATCCTCACCTTCAGCAGTCAGGAAACCCGTTCCGGTTAAAAGAAATCCTCCCGTATATAACAAGAATATCAACCTTGATGCTGACATTACACTTGTAAAAGGCATTTCGGATGCATCAAAAGTTAAATTCAACAGACTGAACGTTTATACGATCAGAGATCTGATCTACTACTTCCCTTTCAGATATCTGGATTACTCAAAGCTTTCAACAGTTTCTTCGATCCAGGAAGGATTTGATCAGACTATCATGGGTTCCATATGGGAAAGCAGACTGACTACTCCAGGAGGAAAAAAGTCAACCGAAATAATTGTCGGTGACAATACCGGTAACATCAGAGCAGTCTGGTTCAACAATCCATGGCTGATGAAGCAATTCAACACCGGAGATAAAGTCGTACTTTCCGGACGGGTAAAGATCTTCAACGGGCAGCCTGTATTTGAATCACCGGAATGGGAACTGGTCGAAGGAGAGGAACTGATACATGCCGGAAGGATCGTTCCGGTCTATCCCCTTACAAAAGGACTCAATCAGCGTACCGTCCGAAAACTTATCAAGTACGCTCTTGATACATATACCTGCAATATCCAGGAATTTCTACCTGAATACATACTGAATAAATACGATCTCATGGGTCTGTATGACGCAGTAATGTCATCTCATTACCCCAAGGATGAAGAAGATGCAGCGGCCGCAAGGAGAAGACTTGCTTTTGATGAACTTCTCATCCTGCAGATCGGAGTGCTGAACCGAAAGCGTGACTGGCAGACTGATCAGCCCGGTATACCAATGCCGCGAAGTAATGAAGTGGAAAAAATGTTTATCTCTTCCCTTCCATATTCATTGACGAATGCCCAGAACAGAGTAATAAACGAAATACTGTCAGACATGGAAAGAAAAATTCCAATGTCCCGTCTGCTTCAAGGTGAAGTCGGTTCAGGCAAAACAGTCGTTGCCATTGCAAGCATGCTGAATGCCATTGTGAACAATACACAATGCGCGCTTATGGCTCCAACAGAGATCCTTGCCGAACAGCATATGACTACAATAAAAAATATACTGTCCAGCCAATGTAAGAACATAACAGAAGACGGTCCGATCAACCGCTTTGAAATGAAAAACGGAATGAAAATCAGTGTTGCATCACTTACCGGTTCAACTCCTGCCAATTCGAAGAAGATAATCAAGACAGCGCTCAAGGACGGCACACTGGATATCACGGTCGGAACACATGCACTTATCCAGAAAGACGTAGAATTCAAAAAACTGGGTCTTTCCATCATTGATGAGCAACACAGGTTCGGTGTTGAACAGCGTTCTGCACTGAGGCAGAAAGGCTATAATCCGCACATGCTCGTCATGACTGCGACCCCGATCCCCAGAACTCTGGCTCTCACTTTATTCGGAGACCTTGATATATCAATAATCGACGAAATGCCTCCGGGACGTCAGATAATAAAAACGAAATGGTTCGGGGCCAAGGACAGGTTCCGCTGCTATAACTTTATAAAAAAAGAAATAAACGACGGACACCAGGCATATATAATCTGTCCCCTTGTTGAGGAATCGGAATCGATACAGGCAAAAGCTGCCACTGAAGAATTTGAATACCTTTCCAATACTGTATTCAAGGAATTCAAGCTTGGTCTTCTGCACGGAAAACTGGCAAATAAGGATAAAGACAGCGTAATGAAGCAGTTCAAGGATCACGAACTGGATATCCTTGTTTCGACTTCCGTAGTTGAAGTCGGTATAGATGTGCCCAATGCCACCGTAATGCTTATCGAAAGCGCGGACAGATTCGGACTTTCACAATTACATCAGTTTAGAGGAAGAGTCGGCAGAGGCAAAGATCAGAGCTACTGTATCCTGGTTGCAGATAATCAATCGGATATCGCAAGACAACGTCTTGAGATCATTGAAAAGAACCATAACGGATTTGTCCTTGCAGATGAGGATCTTAAATTACGAGGCCCCGGAGAATTCTTTGGAACAAGACAGTCAGGTCTTCCTGATCTGAAAATGGCCAAATTATCAGATGCTGGCATTCTTGAACAGGCACGTGAAGCAGCAAATCTGATTTTGAAAAAAGATACAGATCTAAAAAATGATGAAAACAAAATGCTCCTTGCAGAAGCAAAAAGAGTATGGGATACCCATACGGAGAGCAGTTAAAAAAAGTGATAAAAACCTTCATCTAATGTAAAATTTAAGAATTACAAACATAGGTGCGAAAAGAATATGTGGACGATAATAGCTATAGTAAGTGTATTGATACTAATTGCAGCAATTCTTGTAATGGTATTCGAGAAAAAGCCTGCAGAAACCAACACCCTGCATTTTCAGTTGAGATTCATAGTTCTTCCTCTTGCAGTTTGTATTATTTCAATGATCGTACTTATTGCAACAGTCGGAGATTATCCTGACAAAGTTCCGTTCAGATTCGGTACTGATGGTGAAATAACAAAGAAGATGGCAATCGGTTCATTCCTTCTTCTGATGATCGGTGCACAGGTAGGTATTGCCCTTCTCAATATCATCTTGAATTTCGTACTGGTAAAAATGTCAGCATGGTTTACCAAGAACAGCCCGATGACTTTCAATGCCAGCATCATGCAGTTTATCGTCACCAATATCTTCCTGATCCCGCAGATAGCATTAAGCTACATTCTGATCAACGCATCATACTACTGTACCAACGGTTCAATACTTATGCCGCCGGTACAGTTTATCCTTTATCTGATAATACTGAGTTTCTTAGCACTGATAGTGTTGTTTATAAGAGCATACCAGCAAAGCAAAAAAGTAATGTTCAAAGAGGAAAAGAAGGAGCAGAACAATGGCTGATATCAACAGTGATAAATCATTAATGGAAAAAATCGTTTCCCTCTGCAAACGAAGAGGTTTCATTTTCCAGAGCAGTGAAATATACGGCGGTCTGGGAAGCTGCTGGGACTATGGTCCTTTGGGTATCGAATTAAAGAGAAATCTGAAGAATGAATGGTGGAAAGCCATCGTTCAGGAAAGAGATGACGTAGTCGGTCTGGACTCAAGTATTCTGATGAGCACTAAAGTATGGGAAGCCAGCGGACATGTATCCGGTTTCTCCGATCCCCTGGTAGAATGCAAGAAATGCAACGGACGATTCAGAGCAGATGACATTCCCGATGCCAAGATCTGCCCTAACTGCGGAAGCGAACTTTCAGAACCACGACAGTTCAATCTTATGTTCAAAACATTCATGGGGCCTGTTGAAGATGCAGCAGCAGTCACCTATCTCCGACCTGAGACTGCCCAGGGTATCTTTGTTAACTTCGATAATGTTGTGAACACCACTCACAAGAAGATCCCGTTCGGTATAGCCCAGCAAGGCAAATCATTCCGAAATGAAATCACCACCGGCAACTTCATTTTCCGATGCCGTGAATTTGAACAGATGGAACTTGAGTTCTTTGTTAAGCCCGGTACTGATATGGAATGGTTCCAGCACTGGCTTGACGAAAGATGGAACTGGTATATCAAGCTCGGCATGAATCCCGAACATCTCCGATTCCGTGCACATCCGAAAGAGGATCTGGCACATTATGCAAAGTGCTGTTCAGATATCGAATATCTCTTCCCTATGGGATGGAGCGAAATGGAAGGAATTGCAAACAGAGGCAATTTTGACCTTACTCAGCATTCAACTCACAGCGGCAAATCACTTGATGTATTCGATGATGCAACCAATGAAAAATACATCCCTTATGTTATCGAACCTTCTGCCGGTGTAGACCGAGGTGTTCTCGCATTTTTATGTGAATCATACTGTGAAGAACCGGATAAGGATGACACCCGAGTAGTACTCAAGCTTAACCCGCGTCTGTCCCCTTATAAAGTTGCAATTCTTCCTTTAAGCAAAAAAGAACCTCTGGCCAGTCTTTCAAAGGAAATCTACTCCAATTTGAGAAAAGTCTTCTCTGCCACATATGATGATGCACAGAGTATCGGACGACGATACAGAAGACAGGATGAAATCGGCACACCTTATTGTCTGACAGTTGATTTCGACACAATTGAAGACAAGATGGTCACTCTCAGAGACAGAGATTCAATGGAACAGATAAGAATCCCCATTGCAGAAATCGAATCAACTCTCCATGCAAAACTGGGTTTTTAAAACTGTATGAGAATAATTCACTTTGCCGATCTCCATTTAGGAGTTGAGACATACGGAAAGTCTATCAACGAACATGGTCTTAACAGCCGTGTAGCGGACTTTCTGGACAGTTTTGATAAACTGGTAGATTATTCCATCGCCGAACAGGCAGACCTTGTCCTGTTCTGCGGTGACGTTTATAAAAAGTCCAATCCCTCAATGACTCAGCAAAGAGAATTTGCAATAAGAATAAAGAGACTTACAGATGCAGGTATTCCAGTTTATCTACTTATGGGAAACCATGATCTTCCCAATCTGAACAGTTCTGCGTCTTCAGCTGATATTTTCAACACTCTTCAAATCGATGGTGTCAGAGTTATTAGCAGACCTGAACTCACCATTATTGATACAAAACACGGCAAGATCCAGATAGTCGGAATGCCATGGATCAGAAGATCTCTCGTAATGCAGAGATCCAGTCTGAAAAACAAAACTATAGATGAACTGAATACTGAAATAGCCAAGCTTGTAACCAGTATAACTGCAGAGCTTGCATCAAAAGTTGACCGTTCAATTCCCTGTGTTTTCGCAGGTCATTTATGGTGTGACGGCTCAAAGGCCGGAAGCGAAGAATCAAGGATAACTCTCGGGTCTGATCCTGTAATACTGGTTTCCAACATTGCACTTGATGCATTTGATTATGTTGCTCTGGGTCATATTCACAGACAGCAGATACTCCGAAAAGAAAAACCGGCAGTTGTATATTCAGGAAGCCTTGATTCACTTGATTTTGGCGATGCCGATCAGGAAAAAGGTTTTATGGTTGTTGATATAGATAAAGAGACCGGCAGCTGTGAGTATGAATTTGTTCCAACAAACGGCAGGAAATTCATCAAACTATACTATGCAATAAGCGTTAATGATCTCAATCCTACAGCAGCAATCATTCAATTGCTTTCCAGAACGAAAAACCTTGAAGGAAACATTACTAAGCTTACAATCTCAACGAGCGAAGAAATGGAAAAGCTCATCAATGATGAGGAAATAAGACAGGCAGCTGCATCGGCTTACCACTTTGAAATGATAAAGAACATTGAGAAAGAAGCAAGAGCAAGAGCAGGAGTTGATTTCAGTTCAGATAAGCTCCCTCCTGAAGAACTTCTTAAACTGTATCTTGACACTAATTCCGGCAACTACAGTGAATCAAACCGTGAAGAACTGCTAAGCTACGGGAAAGATATTATACTTGAGCAGATGGAACAGGAGAAAAACAAAGATTGATACCATCTAATCATCCTCCAACCAATTCCCCGTTTGAAAACCGTTCGGATGCAGGAAGCAAACTGGCAGAGAAGCTCCAGCAGTACCGCGGTGCTGTGGTTCTTGCTATCCCAAACGGCGGAGTGCCTCTGGCAATCCCTATCGCAATGGCACTTGGCGGTGATCTTGATGTTGTGATCTCAAGAAAACTCCCTATCCCTCTGCGTCCAGAAGGCGGATTCGGAGCCGTTGCAGACAATGGAATGCCAATCTTCAACGAGATTATTTTAAGGTCACTTAATCTGTCAGAATATGACGTGAACTATATCATCAATAAAGTACGTCTAGATATCCAGCACAGAACAAAACTGTACAAAGGAAACAGACCTCCTACTCTGATATCAGGAAGAACAGTGGTTCTTGTTGATGACGGATTGGCAACAGGATACACCATGCTGGCAGCCATTCAATCCATCAAACGACGAAATCCAAAGGAAATCATAGTCACTGCACCATCTTCTTCCATAGAAGCATTGAATTTGGTCAGAAAAGAAAACGTAAGGGTTGTTCTCGGATTTGAACCCAGTCCCGGCAAGTACTACGTATCTGCAGCATATAAGAACTGGTCGACAGTTTCAGACGAAGAAGTAGTAAGAAGACTCAATGACTGGTATACCAGACTTCATCGTCCTCAGTTCCTGAGACCCAACACGTACATGGATAACAGAGGCCCTCTGTACTGATAAACACGGGTCATGCCAGGTTTATCACTTATTCGAAATAACAGACATCCTTGAGATTACGGAAATGATTTGCATAATCAAGTCCGTATCCGACCACAAAGTAATCAGGAATAGTAAAGCCGACATAGTCAGCAACAAAATCAACTTCTCTTCTGCTAGGTTTATCCAGCAAAGAACAAACCTCCAGGGATGCAGGACCTTCTTCCATGAACAGTTTTTTAAGTTTGGAAAGAGTATTTCCGGAATCAATAATATCTTCTATTATCACAACATGTCTGTCTTTAAGAGGAAGAAGCGGCATAGATGAGACTATCACGTTCCCGCTTGATTTATCCCCTCTTCCATAGCTGGATGTCCTGACAAAATCCAGTTCAATATTGAAGTCAAGTTCAAGCAGCAGATCAGTCGCAAAGAAAACAGAGCCTACCAGTGTACTTATAAACAGCGGGCATTTATCGGAATACTTTTTCGTTAATTCAGCTGCCAATTCCTTATTTCTGGCAGCGATCTGCTCTGCTGATATAAGCACTTTTGGTGCCTGATTTAAATCGATCATCGGCTAAATACTCCAATTCTTTTCGGAATAAGGTCAATTATACACCGATACTTTTTGGATATTAATACCTCATACGGGACCTGACTATCAGCGTCATTAAGACTATACCTGTGATTAAAGAACCGGCAGCAATGATTACAGCCCATACTACCGTAACTGTTCCATCTTTCTTTTTCGGAGTCTCAGTAACGGTACTTGTTATGGTTTGAGTTTGGTTCTTTGTAACAGTGGTTTCGTTGGTAATCGTATTGAAGACACTGGTAATAGGACCGGCAATTGTCAATGCAGGCAACGTAATGGTATCAGTCACACGATGAGTTGTTACAGATGTCACAGTCTCACTTTCTGTCTGTGTCAGGGTAGTAGGAGAAGCTGTCACAGTGGTGGGAGTAGCCGTCACTGTAGTAGGAGTAGAAGTTACGGTTCTCGTTGGAGCAGTTACAGTTCTCGTTGCTGTAGTGGTAGTCGGTGTGGCTGCATGTGTTACCGTTACATAAGTCGTATAAGCATTAGTTATCGTTTCAGTTTCATTGATTACTGTCGTTAATTCAGTTGTAATTGTTTGTACATGAGGTGCAACACTTATACTCCCGCCATTCACCGTTTCGAGAGTATTGGATAGTAAAATCCCAACAGCCTGATTACCATATATAAAAGTAATAGGAATAGCAGTAGATAGTTCACCATTTGGGGAATTGAATGTATAGTACTTGTACTCACCAGCAGTTATTCCCTGGATCACAGGCAAATCAGGCGCAAAGCAAAGTACATAAGGCTGCATTGGAACAAGATTATGTGCTACAAGCGTAATGGAATCCCCTTCACTGATTTCAGTTGGCTGTATCGAAAGAACAGGCTGTTCTGCAGTCAAAACACCACTTACCACACTGCTTGTTGAGTCTCCCAGATAAGTGATCACAACCGGGTAAGTGAAATAATTAACAGTTGATGGTATTGTGACTTCAAATGTATTAGGATCATCAGCAATATAATCATCATATGATGCAGTCTCATTAAAGGTAATAATAAATGATGTAGCTGTATCTCCAGGTGCAACTTCAAAAGCAGGTTCCAAAGTCAGAGTTACAACTGATCCTCTGCTAAATGTTGTCGGTGAATACTGCAGTGATGAACTGTCAGCTTTCAAAGTGATACCTGTGTATACAACAGAAGCGGTTATTACGCATATGACGGATAGTATAGTAAACAGTCTGTATAGTTTATTACTCACTGACATATCTCCTACACGCTGAAGATAAGACAATAGTACCACTACTGTTTAGTAGAGACTAGTGTTTGGATATGAATAATTGATCAATACAATCCGCAGGTTAACATGTCTTAAATAAATGTGTTAAGATTTCTAAATATATTTTCTATGTAAATAGCGTTATTTTTTATACCGGGTGAAGAAAATGAAAGAATACAGAATCAATACAAAATGCGTTCAGGCAGGTTATACTCCCAAAAACGGCGAACCAAGACAGATGCCTATCATACAGAGCACAACTTTCAAATATGATACCAGTGAAGATATGGGCAAGCTGTTTGATCTTGAAGCCAGCGGTTACTTTTATACCAGACTTCAGAACCCTACCAACGATATGGTAGCAGCAAAAATCTGCAGTCTTGAAGGCGGAAAAGCAGCAATGCTGACCAGCTCAGGACAAGCTGCCAATTTCTTCTCAGTTTTTAATATTGCAAACAACGGCGATCATGTTATTGCAAGTTCCGCAATATACGGCGGCACATATAATCTGTTTGCTGTGACCATGAAAAAAATGGGGATAGATTTCACTTTCGTTTCACCTGACAGCACTAAAGAAGAACTTGATGCTGCATTCAGACCAAACACCAAAGCAGTTTTCGGTGAAACAATCGCAAATCCTGCATTGACAGTACTTGATATCGAATTATTCGCCAGGACAGCTCACGAACATGGTGTTCCCTTCATTATCGATAACACCTTTGCCACTCCGGTAAACTGCAGACCTATCGAATGGGGTGCCGATATTGTCACACATTCGACAACCAAATATATCGATGGTCATGGCGCAACAGTCGGAGGATGCATTGTAGATGCCGGTAATTTCGACTGGATGAAATATGCAGATAAATTCCCCGGATTATGCACTCCTGATGACAGTTATCACGGAATAACCTATGCCACTAAATTCGGTAAAGAAGGCGCTTTTATTACTAAATGCACTGCCCAGCTGATGAGAGACTTCGGTTCGATCCAGTCACCTCAGCACGCATTTTATCTGAATCTCGGTCTTGAAAGCCTTCATGTCCGAATGAAAAGACACTGTGAAAATGCACAGAAAATCGCAGAATATCTGTCTCACAATGACAAGATATCATGGGTACGCTACTGCGGTCTTCCCGGTGACAAATATCATGAACTTGCCAAGAAATATCTTCCCAACGGTTCATGCGGTGTAATCAGCTTCGGTATAAAAGGCGGAAGACCGGCAGCAGAAAAATTCATGAAGAGCCTCAGACTTGCCGCCATTGAAACACATGTTGCAGACGCAAGAACCTGTTGTCTCCACCCTGCCAATGCAACTCACAGACAAATGAATGACGAAGAACTGCTTGCCGCCGGTATCACACCTGATCTTGTAAGATATTCATGCGGACTTGAAGACGCACAGGATCTTATAGATGACATCCAGCAGGCACTTGATCAGATCTAAGGACAAATAAATGCCTATTAAAATTTCAAAGCATCTTCCGGCATATGATACGTTAACCAAAGAAAACATCTTTGTAATGGATGAAGTTCGTGCTTTCACACAGGATATCCGTCCTATCAAGATCCTCATTCTTAATCTAATGCCGACAAAGATAGAAACAGAAACACAGTTATGCAGACTGCTCGGCAACACTCCTCTTCAGGTGGAAATAGATCTTATCCAGACAAAAACACATAAAGCCCGTCATGTATCGGAAGAACATCTGGTCAGCTTTTACAAATACTTTGATGATATCAAATACCAGAACTTTGACGGACTTATCATTACCGGAGCACCGATAGAGCATCTGGCATATGAAGATGTTGAATACTGGAAGGAACTGTGCGAAATCATGGAATGGTCAAGAACCCATGTTTTCAGCACATTCCATATCTGCTGGGGCGCCCAGGCCGCCCTTTACTATCACTATGGGATCAAAAAGTATCCTCTGGAGGAAAAAGTATTCGGTGTATTCCACCATTCTGTCGAAAAAGAATACTCAAAGCTTTTCAGAGGATCGGATGATGTATTCATGGCACCTCATTCACGACATACTGAAGTACGAAGAGAAGATGTCGAGAAATGCAGTGATCTTGAGATACTTGCATCATCACCTGAGGCAGGCTTATACGCAGTCAGATCCAAGGATGAACGACAGATCTTTATCTTCGGTCATTCTGAATATGACAGGCTTACACTTGACAGAGAGTACAGAAGAGACAAAAATCTCGGACTGCCTATAAAAGTACCCAAGAATTATTATCCGGATGATGACGATACCAAAACACCGGTCATGAGCTGGCGCTCGCACGCCAATCTTGTTTATTCAAACTGGCTCAACTACCACGTGTACCAGACTACACCATACAACCTGGATGAGATCGCTTAGTTATCCAGTCTGATAATATCGTCTATGGTTTCACGTTTGACGGCAATATATGATTCGCCCGAATGAAGCATAACAATCGGCGGACGGCATATTCTGTTGTAATTCGATGCCATTGAGTAGTTATATGCACCGGTAGTACAGACCGCAACGTAATCACCGCGGGTTATATTGGAAGGCATCATAACATTTTCCTGAATGATATCGCCGCTTTCACAGCAGCGTCCCACAACAGAACATTTCATATTGGGAGTGTCATTCATATGATTTGCAGCAAGGCAGGTATATGACGATCTGTAAAGAGCATATCTCGGATTGTCAGGCATACCGCCGTCTATTGATACATAGTTCTTATATCCGGGGATAGCTTTGACAGAACCGACAGAATACACAGTCATACCTGCATCAGCAACGATACTTCTTCCCGGTTCAAGCAGGATCATAGGAACAGAAATACCAAGAGATGTACATGTTTCCTTAATTACCTCAGCAAGAACTGCTATTTTATGGGCAATATTGATCTGAGGATCACTCTCTACATATCTGACTCCGTATCCTCCGCCTAAATCCAGTTCCCTTGCCGTATATCCGTATTTGTTCTTTATGTCGGCAATAAATGAAAGCATTACAACT
>JAEEGH010009877.1_pt1 | contig 22061 bp, 17 predicted proteins | sample 9134181 | NCBI WGS metagenome assembly JAEEGH01 (sample SAMN16246544, study PRJNA631951) | gut metagenome | biome: gut microbiome; feature: rumen; material: DP-attached | host: Bos | place: Iran: Karaj | collected 2018-10
TATGCTATGGAACGTTATTCTTAACGACCTACAGCCTTTGAAAAAACAAATACAACAATATTTGAGTGAGTTGTAATTTATTTAATGTTGAACCCTAAAAACCGTATTGCCTATGGGCTGAGATAATGATAAGATAAAGGACATATAGGATGAATATCCACTTTTGGATTCTTGTCATCTGACAATTGGGGAATTGAAAGATACGTAGCAAGAACTGAAGTAGATAGTTCACGTCGTTGGCGTGGGCGTTTACTCGTTTAAGCTACATAGGTTTTCCCCAATACCTCAGATGACGTAGACGAAGTAAAATTGTCCACGTTTTATTTTTGTGTGATTTTTAACGTAATAACCAACAAAGATTATGAAACAAAAACTACTTACCCTTTTCGCTGCCCTGTTGTGCAGCATGACGATGTTCGCCGATGGCATCAAGATTGGCAAGCTGTATTACAATCTCGATGACGAGACAATGACTGCTTCGGTGACGGCTTCCCCTGACAAATATTCTGGAGAGGTCACAATCCCTGCGTCTGTGGAGTATAACAGCGCAACTTACGACGTAACAAGCATTGGGAAACAAGCTTTTCTCAACTGTGCCGACTTAACAACCGTCACTATCGAAAACGGCGTGAAAACCATTGGCCCAGGTGCATTCACTGATTGCACAAGCCTGTCAACAGTAAATCTCCCCAATAGCGTTACCAGTTTTGAAATTAGTGCATTTGTCGGATGCGTGGGATTGAAATCCCTCACCCTTCCCAATGCTCTTGAAAGCATCGAGGCTTTCTCCTTCGAGAGAACAGGACTGCAGACGATCACGATTCCCAACAGTGTCACCTATATTGGCGCGGGAGCCTTTCAAAGCAGTTCCCTGCAATCTATCACCCTCGGTTCGGGCATCACGGAGCTTCCTCCCTTTTTGTTCTCAGGGTGCTATCACCTGAGTTCCTTCACCATTCCTAAGCATGTAACCAAGGTAGGACATTCAGGATGGTATGACGTTCCTGGGTGGGGCAAGACATACACGCAGCCTACTGAGGTCTTTGGATACTGTGAGGCATTGACCGCCATCGATGTGGCTGCGGACAATCCCAACTACTGCTCTGTGGACGGTGTGGTATATAGCAAGGACATGACGGAGATTGTCGCCTTTCCCTGTGGTAAGACCCACTATACCATCCCTGACAACTTTGAAATAATTCAACGCTTTGCTTTCAGCGGCTGGACAGGCTTGGAATCCATCACGATTCCCAGTAGCGTCTATAGGTTTGGGTACGATGCCTTCCGCGATTGCACGAATCTGAAGGAGGTGCATGTCGTAGACATCAAAGACTGGATAGGTATTTATTTCGAGGATGGTTATCAATTGGGTTCTGGTGTGCCAGGCTTGTTATGGTATCAGTATGATCCAACCTCTAATCCCCTGTACTATGGGGCACATCTGTATGTCAACGGCACGGAAATCAAAGATGAACTGGTGATTCCCGAGGGTGTTGAAAGAATTAGCGCATACAATTTCTTCAATTATACAAGCTTGACCTCGGTCACCTTCCCAAAAAGCTTGAAGCGTGTTTTCAGCCGTGCATTCGATGGCTGCACGAATTTAAAGAAGGTAAACGTCAACGATTTGGCAGATTGGTGCGATATTGATTTTCGCCAAGGTACTATAGTAACTTATGTTAATGAAGATTATAGTCCCCTTTATGAACCAGCTAGGACATCCAATCCTCTGGTTGTAGGTGCGCATCTGTACGTCAATGGTACGGAAATCAGGGACGAACTGGTTGTTCCCGATGGTGTTACCAAAATTGGGGAAAATTCTTTCTATGGCTATAGCGCATTGGAATCCGTCACCTTGCCAGATGGCGTTACCAGCATTGGGAATTATGCTTTCGCTTATTGCTCAAGTTTGACATCTATCAATATCCCTAATGGCGTTACAAGCATCGGAGATTATGCTTTCGCTTATTGCACAAATCTGACAACAATCTATATCCCTAATAGCGTCACCAGCATTGCAGGTACCACCTTTAAGGGTTGCACAAGTTTACCTGTCATCGACAACATCCGCTATGTGGACCAATTCTTGATAGGCGCAGTAGATAGGTCGCTCTCAAGCTATACCATCAGGGAAGGTACAAAGTGGATTGGACCAGAGGCTTTCGATGGTTGTGCGAATATGACTTCCATCACTATCCCAAACAGTATCGTCAGCATTGGCAGGAGTGCTTTCGGAGACTGTAAATCTTTGCCCTTGGTTACCATTCCCGACAATGTCACTTCTATAGGTGAATTTGCTTTCGGCGGCTGTTCAGCCTTGAATTCAGTCACTCTTCCTGATGGACTCACAGAGATAGAAGAAGGTGTTTTCTACAATTGTAAGTCATTGACTACGATAGATATTCCAAACGGCGTTACAAGAATAGCAGACTATGCTTTTAAGTATTGTATGGCTTTGAGCTCTGTTACCATTCCTAACAGCGTCACCAGTATAGGATATGAGGCTTTCGCTGATTGTGAGTCCCTGAGTACAGTATTCATACCCAACAGCGTAACGGAGATAGATAACAAGGCTTTCTATAATGTTCCTCATATCCAGTACTACGGCACTGCCACAGGTGCGCCCTGGGGTGCGCTGTCGATGAACGGGGACAGCTATGAGGTTTATACCGAATACAATGCTGCCACGCAGACGCTGACGTATTACTATGATGCTCAGCGGGAGTCACGTAGCGGCGTGACGGAGTTGTATGACCCCAATGCTGTGCGCTTTGCGGACTATTATAATAAGGTACAGAAGGCCGTTATCGACGAATCGATGCAGAACGCTCCGATGACTTCGATGAAGATGTTGTTCTATGGCGGCTTTAGCATGAGGCCTCTTTATCTGTCGAAAATGACAAGCATCGAAGGACTGGAGAACCTGAATACGGCCGAAGTAACGAGCATGCAGAGCATGTTCGAGGGATGCCAGTCGCTGACGGAGCTTGACCTCAGCACGTTCAACACCGCGAACGTGACCAACACGAACTGTATGTTCCAAAGCTGCTCGAACCTCGAGACGCTCAACATCGCCTTGTTCAACATCGGCAAGATGGAGGATATGCGCTATATGTTCAGCGGCTGCTCGAAGCTGAAGACCATTTATTGCAATAGCGACTGGAGCACAAGTGGGGCGCAATCCAGCTATATGTTCTCAGGCTGCTCAGCATTGGAAGGTGGTCAGGGAACGAAGTTCAACAGTTCTGTAATAGATAAGACCTACGCCCGTATCGATAACCCAACCAACGACAAGCCAGGCTACTTTACTGTAGTCGAGTCTGTGGCTGTCACCATCGGCGCAAGGGAGTGGGCTACGTTTGTGGCTCCATACGCTCTTGACTTCTCGGATGTGGACGGCCTGACAGCCTACATCATAACGGGCCATACGGGTTCGACGGTGGAAACGACGGAAGTATCTGACGTGCCTGCCAATACGCCCGTACTGCTGAACGGAAGTGCCAATACCTACACCATTCCCGTGATTGCCGGCAGCGCGACCGACGTAAGCGGCAATAAGCTGGTGGCCGGCACGGGAGCCAAAGTGTCGGCAGAGGCAGGCAAGACGAAGTACGTGCTTTCTACCGAAGCAGACGATGTTGTATTCAAGATCATTACTGAGACGCCTGCCACCGTTGCAAAGAGCAAGGCTTACCTGATGTTCGACAAGGTGGTAGAGTCCCGTCAGTTGACGTTCGGCCACGATGCGACGGGGATAGAGGCCTCTCCCGAATCCTCCTTTGAAGGAAAGAACCTGTGGTATGACCTGCAGGGCCGCAGGCTTGAGGGAATGCCGACCCGGAAAGGCTTGTACATTGTGAACGGTAAGAAGTATTTGGTAAAATAAAGAATAGGAGAAACAAGATATGAAGAAGAAATATGTACGTCCGGAAACGGAAATCATGGAGATAGACCAGCATCAGGAGCTGTTGGCAGGAACTGTTCGAACTGCCCCTCCGTTGGGAACGGATAATTGCTATGAAGAAGGTGACGAGATACTGTAAAGCCTTCACAAACGACTCCCGCCCAAGTGCCAAGTGACACTGGGCGGGAGTTAAGGTAATCTTTATCAGGGGCGTTTTTTCAGGTCTTTCGACGTCAATTGCAGGATGGCTTTTGCTGTCTGCAACTGGTGCTGGGCGTTGGGGCCTTCGTGGGCGATGATGTGGTTAGCGTCGAAGTCGTAGGCCACGAAGCCGGTGGAGTCGAAGAGAGCGACGCCGTTGTTGAAACTGTGGTAGGCAAGGTGGCGACGGTAGTTGCGGCTCAGCACGTCGCGGCTGAAGGGGTAGCGGCTGTGGTCGATGTGGAGCTGTCCTAACAGGGTGGCGGCGAGGTCGCTCTGGTTGCACACCTGCTCCACACGGCGGGGGCTTCTGACGGCTCCGCCAACCCAAATCATGGGAATGTGGTTGTAGAGGCGGGTGGTCTCGCCGATGCCCTTATAGCGCAGGCCGTGGTCGGGCAGCATGACGACGAGCAGGTTCTGCCAGACGGGCATCTGCCGCAGGCTGTCGATGAACTGGCCGATGCAGCGGTCTAAGTAGTGGAAGGAGTTGTACACCTCGTCGTCCAGCACTTTGTCGGGCACGTCCCAGGGCTCGTGGGAAGAGAGGGTGAGCAGGGTTTTCATCCAGTGGGGGGAGCGTTCGCCAGTAATGTCTTGCAGCAGCGAGGCAAACATCAGGTCGTCGCGCACGCCCCACTGTGCCGTGGCCTGGTCGTGCAGGCTGTAGTCGGCTTTCCAGGTGAGCTGCTGGTAGCCAGTGCTCAGCAGGTAGCTGCGCATGTTGGTGAAGTTGATGTCGCCGCCGTGGAAGAAGCTGGTGGTATAGCCCTCGGCGGCCAGCGACGCGGCGATAGAGGGCAGTTTGCGGCTTTTCTCAGGTATCTTCATGACCGATGTGAGGGGGAAGGCGGGATAGCCGCTCAGTGAGCTGACCGTGCCGCGGTCGGTACGCCATGCGTTGGCATAGCACTCGGTGAAGTAGATGCCCTCTCGGCTCAGCTGGTTCAGTCGCGGTGTTATCTCGGGGTGGCCGCCTATCTCAGTGAACTGTCCGCCGCAGCTCTCCATCAGGATGATCACCACGTTAGGGCGTGTGGTGTTGAGCAGCGAGTCGGGGTCTTCGCTCACGGTGGAGAAAATGCCCTCAGTGAGCCGTGCACACTCGTCGTCGGTGTAGAAGTGGTAGTCAACGATGTAGTCGCCCGACTTGCCCAATGACGAGAGGAAGGAGAACACGGGGTTGACCGCCGAGTGGTTGAGGAACTGGTTTTGCGAGTAGTACACCTGTCCGATGTTGGTGGTCGATTCGCCCAAACCGCCCCTGATGCCGATGACGATGAGGGGGACGAGGAGGAGGTAAAAGGTGAGAGGTAAAAGGTAAGAGGTGAGAAGTGAGAAGTGAGAAGTGAGAGGTGGGAGGTGTGGGGGGCTTACCTTGATGTATAAGAAGGTGATGAGGAGGGTGACGAGGAGGAAGAGGAGGACGCGGACGGCGAGATAGCCGGTGGTGACGCTGGCCATCGCCTCGGTGGGGCTTTCCAAGTATTGCAGGCAAGAGGCGTCGAGCTTGAACTCCCAGAAGGCGTAGAGGCTGGTGTCGGCCACGAAGGCTAAGGCAAAGGCAACGGCTATCAGGACGTAGTAGGCGTAGTACATCCACTTGGGGATGCTGACCCAGAGGGAAATGATGGTCAGCAGGAAGGGGAGTATGAAGAAGTAGAGGGCTGTGGAGAGGTCGAGCGACAGGCCGTGGAGCGTGACGTCGAGGACATCGCCCATGGAAAAGGCATATTCACCGTGGTAGGCAAACATGAATACCCACTTGGCGACCATAAACAGGAGCACCGTCAGCAGGTAGAAGCGCAACAGGTAGCTAACTCTGCATTTCATGTAGTCGCTTGTAATATCCGTCCACGTTCAGCAGCTCGTCGTGGGTGCCGCGCTCGACGATGCGTCCCTCGTGTAAAACGCAGATTTCATCGGCATTCTTGATGGTCGAGAGGCGATGGGCGATGGCCACGGTGGTGCGCGTTTTCATCAGCCGCTCCAGGGCGTCCTGTACCAGCCGTTCGCTCTCGGTGTCGAGTGCCGAGGTGGCTTCGTCGAGGATGAGGATGGGCGGGTTCTTCAGGATGGCGCGGGCTATCGAGACGCGCTGGCGCTGACCGCCCGAAAGCCGTCCGCCGCGGTCGCCGATGTTGGTGTCGAAGCCATGCTCGGAGGCCACGATGAAGTCGTAGGCGTTAGCAATGCGGGCGGCCTCCTCTATCTGCTGCTGGGTGGCATTCTCCACGCCAAAGGCGATGTTGTTGCGGAAGGAGTCGTTGAAGAGGATGGCCTCCTGGTTGACGTTGCCTATGAGCTGTCGCAGGTCGTGGATGCCTAAGTCTCGGACGTTGATGCCGTCGATGAGCACTTCACCCTCCTGCACATCGTAGTAGCGGGGAATGAGGTCGACGAGGGTTGACTTGCCGCTGCCCGACTGTCCGACGATGGCAATGGTCTGTCCCTTGTGGATGGTGAGGTTGACGTTGCGCAACACCCAGTCCCCGGAATAGCGGAAGGAGACGTTGCGGAACTCTATCTGGTGCTCGAAGGCCTTGAGGGAGCGTGGGCGTGCAGGTTCCTTGATGGTGTTCTCGGCCATCAGTATTTTGTCGATACGCTCCATGGAGGCCAGTCCCTTGGGTATGTTGTAGCTGGCCTTCGAGAAGTCCTTCAGGGGGTTGATGATGCTATAGAGCATCACCATGTAGTAAATAAAGAGGGGACCCGAGAGCGAACCGTAGTTGAGCACCAGCACGCCGCCGAACCACAGGACGATGACTATCATCACCGTGCCGAGGAACTCGGACATGGGGTGGGCCGACGACTGGCGGATGTTCACCCGCATGATGTCGTTGCGGTAGGAGGTGTTGACGCGGTCGAAGCGGGCGTTCATCTTGCCCTCGGCGCAGAACGCCTTGATGATGCGGAGGCCGCCAAGCGTCTCTTCCACCTGGCTCATAGTGTCGCTCCACAGCGACTGCGCCTTGATGGACTGTGCCTTCAGCTTGCGTCCTATCCAGCCCATGAACCATCCCATGACGGGGACGATGATGAGCGTGAAGAGCGTCAGTTCCCACGAGATGAACAGCAGCATGGCGAAGTAGGCCACGATGAGGATGGGGTTCTTGAACAGCATCTCCAATGACGCCATGATGCTGTTTTCCACCTCCTGCACATCGCCGCTCATGCGGGCTATGATGTCGCCCTTGCGCTCCTCGCTGAAGAAGCCTAAGGGCAGCGACGTAATTTTACGGTAGAGCTGGTTGCGGATGTCGCGTACCACGCCCGTTCTGATGGGTATGATGGAGGCAGCTGCGGCAAAGTAGGCACCCGTCTTCAGGGCGGTCATGAAGGCCAAGAAGAGGCCGATGATGAGCAGTGTGGTGGTAGGTCCTACGGCACCGATGAGTTGGTTGACGTAGTAGTTCATGTTGTTCATCAGTACGTCCTCGGCGTTCGCCCAGTCCCAGGCCATCAGTTCGGTGGCCCGCTCCGTATCGTCGGTCTTGAAGATAATGCCTAAGATGGGAATCAGCGCGGCGAAGGAGAAGATGTTGAGTACTGCCGACAGGATGTTGAACACCACCGACATGACCAAGTATTTCTTGTAGGGCGGTACAAACCGCCGCAGCACTTGCAGGAATTCTTTCATACTTCTTCGCCGAATAAGGTTGCACTGGTGCTGCCCGTGATGCGGACGCTGACGGTCTCGCCAATGTGGTGGTTGCCTTTGTCGAACACCACCATCTTGTTCTGCTCCGTGCGGCCGCAAAGTTGGGCACGGCTGCGCTTGGAGAATCCCTCCACTAAGACATCGAACTGGCGGCCCTCGTCCTTCTTGTTCTGCTGGGCGCTGATTTCGGTCTGCAGGGCTATCAGCTCGTTGAGGCGGCGAATCTTGACATCCTCGGGCACGTCGTCGGGCAGGTGCTTCGAGGCGTAGGTGCCCGGCCGCTCCGAATACTTGAACATAAAGGCCGAGTCGTAGCCCACCTCGCGCATCAGCTGGAGCGACAGCTGGTGGTCTTCCTCCGTCTCCGAGCAATAGCCCACGAAGATGTCGGTGGAAAGTCCGCAGTCGGGGATGATGCGGCGGATGGCGGCTATGCGGTCCAAGTACCACTCACGGGTGTACTTGCGGTTCATCAGTTGGAGAATGCGGTTGCTGCCGCTCTGTACGGGCAGGTGGATATGTCGGCAAACGTTCGGCATGTCGGCAATCACCTGTAGCGTCTCGTCGCTCATATCTTTGGGATGTGAGGTGGTGAAGCGCACCCGCATGCCGGGAGCCTCCTCGGCCACACGGCGCAACAGCTGGGGGAAGTCAAGGGACTCGTTAGCCCCATTGGATAAATAGGAGTTGACATTCTGGCCTAACAGCGTCACTTCCTTGAAGCCCCGGTCGCGCAGATCACGCACCTCTTTTAATATACTGTCCAGGTCGCGGCTCCGTTCCCGGCCACGGGTGTAGGGCACAATGCAGTAGTGGCAGAAGTTGTTGCAGCCGCGCATGATGCTGACGTAGCCGCCAATCTTAGTGCCGTGCAGCCGCATGGGTACCACGTCGCGGTAGGTCTCGGTGGTCGAAAGTTCGATGTTCATGGCCTTGTGGCCCGTCTCGGCCTGTGCCACGAGGTCGGGCAGCGACAAATAGGCATCGGGACCTGCCACGAGGTCGGCACCGTGCTTCTCCAACAGCTCGTCCTTCACCCGCTCGGCCATACAGCCCAAGATGCCGATGATAAGCTGTCCGCGCTTGCGACGTTCGGCCACCAGTGCCTCTAAGCGGTGGTAGATTTTCTGCTCGGCGTTGTCGCGTACGGAACAGGTGTTCAGGAAGATGGCATCGGCCTCGTCGATGGATTCCGTCGGCTCATAGCCCGCCATGCCCATCACCGAAGCTACTACCTCAGAGTCGGCCACATTCATCTGGCATCCGTAAGTTTCTATGAATAATTTCTTCATCTTTTTCCCTTTTTGGGTGCAAAATTACGAAATAATTATCAATTATCAATTGTCAATTATCAATTATTTATTAACTTTGCAGCCAAAACAGTAAAAGAATGACAAAAGCAAACGTCAGGGCAGGCTTCGGAAAGGAGCTGCGCGACTACATTATCATTGCCATCGCTATGATGAGCTACGCCATCGGGTGGGGCGTATTCCTACTGCCCAACAACATTACGACGGGCGGCGTGGCCGGTGTTTCTTCAATCCTCTACTGGGCAACGAAAATTCCCGTGCAGGTGAGTTATTTCATTATCAACGGCGCACTGCTGCTGGTAGCCCTGAAGGTGCTGGGCCTCAAATTCTGCTTGAAGACCATCTTTGCGGTGACGGTGCTTACGGTGAGCATCGGCGTGGTCACCGACCACTACAATGCCCACCTGTTGGAGGACCAGCCGTTCATGGCAGCCATCATAGGCTCCGTGTTCTGCGGCTGCGGCGTAGGATTGGGACTGGCCAACAACGGCTCGACGGGCGGCACCGACATCATTGCCGCCATCGTCAACAAGTACCGCGACGTGTCGTTGGGCCGCGTCATCATGATCTGCGACGTCGTCATCATATCCAGTTCCTACTTCGTGCTGCAAGACTGGGAGAAGGTCATCTACGGCTATGTGGTGCTCTATGTCACGGCCTTCTGTATTGACCAGGTGGTGGAGTCGGCCCGCCGTTCGGTGCAGTTCTTCATCATTTCCGACAAGTACCGTGAGATAGGTGAGCGCATCAATCGTGAGCCTCATCGCGGTTGTACGGTGATTGATGCCCAGGGCTTCTATTCCAGCAAGGAAGTGAAGATGCTCTTCGTGCTGGCCAAGCGCCGCCAGAGCGACATGATATTCCGCATCATCAACGAGGTGGACCCCCATGCCTTCGTCTCGCAGAGTGCTGTCATCGGTGTCTACGGCGAGGGCTTCGACCGTTTCAAGGTCCGCACGAAGAAAGCTACGACATAAGACCAACACCGACATAACGACATGAAACTAATCAAAGACCAGGAATTTGGAGGCGAGCGCCCGCTGTTCGCTACTCACGACCTCCGTTTGGAAAATGTAACGATTACCGATGGCGAGAGTGCCATCAAGCAATGCCGGAACATGGAGGCCAGCGGCTGTAAGTTCTACGGCAAGTATCCCTGGTGGCACGTCGACGGCGCTGTCATCGAGAAATGTTACTTTGCCGAAGGCTCACGTTCCGCCATCTGGTACACCAACGACCTGGTGATGCGCCACTGCCGCATCGACGGTCCGAAATTCTTCCGCGAGATGAAGAACGTGGAGCTGGAGGATGTCGAGATTACCGATGCCGACGAGACCTTCTGGCGGGTGGACGGCCTGCGGCTGAAGAAGGTAAGGCTGCATGGCGGCACCTATCCCTTCATGTTTTCGCAGAACATCTACGTCGACGGGCTGGAGAGCGACTCGAAGTATGTGTTCCAATATTGCAAGAATGTGGAGATACATCATGCCAATATCCTGACCAAGGACTCCTTCTGGGAATGTGAGAACGTCAGCATCTATGACTCTGTGCTCGACGGTGAGTATCTGGCCTGGCACTCCAAGAACGTGCGTCTGGTGAACTGCCACCTGGCTGGTGAGCAGTTGCTTTGCTATACGCAGGACCTGGTGCTCGAGAACTGTACCTTCGATGCGATGTGTGACCGGGTGTTCGAATACACCACCGTCGAGGCCGATATCCGCGGTCATATCGAGCACATCAAAAATCCTACCAGCGGTCACATTTTGGCCGATTCCATCGGTAGTATTACGATAGACGAGCATGTGAGACAACCCAATAATTGTGTGATAGAGACAAGGCAATGAAATACAACTTCGACGAACGGATTGACCGACGAGGCACTGGTTGTGTCAAGTGGGACATGGCTCCCGACAAGGATGTTCTGCCGCTTTGGGTGGCAGACATGGACTTCCGTGCGGCCCCTGCCATCCTGGAGGCTGTGAAGAAGCGTGCCGAGCATGGCGTATTTGGCTATACGGTGGTTGAAGACGACTATTACGATGCCGTCATCTCATGGTTCCGCCGCCGCCATCAGTGGCATATTCAGCGCGAGGAAATACTCTACACTACGGGGGTAGTCCCCGCCATGTCAGTGGCGGTCAAAGCGCTGACGATGCCTGGCGAGAAAGTCATCATCCTTTCGCCCGACTACAATTGCTTCTTCTCCTCCGTCCGTAACAATGGCTGCGAGGTGGTGGAATCGGTGCTTGTGAGGACTGGTTCCCGATTCACGGTCGACTGGCAAGACTTCGAGGCGAAGTGTGCTGACGAGAAGGCGACCGTATTCCTGCTCTGCAACCCCCATAACCCGACGGGGCGCGTATGGACCAAGGAGGAACTGGAGCGGATGAACGACATCTGCCTGCGTCATCACGTCAAGGTGGTGAGCGACGAGATACATTGTGAGCTCATGATGCCGGGACACGTGTTTCAGCCTTTTGCTGCCGTCAGCGAAGCGTGCCGCCAGAACAGCGTCATCCTCAATTCGCCTTCCAAGTCGTTTAATATTGCCGGTTTGCAGGCCGCCAACATCATCTGTTCGCAGCCCGAGTGGCGCCGCCGCTTAGACCGTGCTATCAATATCAATGAGGTGTGCGACCTCAACCCCTTCGGGCCTGTTGCCCTGAAAGCTGCCTATAACGAGAGTGAGGATTGGATTGACGAGCTGAACCAATACCTGTGGGGCAATTATCAGGCACTTTGTGCCTTTGCCAAGGAGCATCTGCCACAATGGAGCGTTTGTACGCTGGAGGGTACCTATCTGCCTTGGATTGACATCACGGCTACCGGCATGACGTCACAGGAGTATTCCGACCTCCTGCTCCGTAAGGCAAAGGTTTGGGTGAATCCCGGCACGATGTATGGTCCCCAGTCGGGTGAAGGCTATATCCGTATGAACATAGCCTGTCCGCGTTCCCTATTGATGGAGGCCTTGCAACGAATAAAAGTAATGAATGATGGAGATTGACAAACAGAAACGAATGAAGCGGGCAGAAGAGCTGTTCATGCAGGGATTCAATTGCTCGCAGTCGGTGGCCGCAGCATTTGCCGACGTCTATGGTTATACGGAGGAACAGATGCTCCGTGTGAGTGCTGGCTTTGGGGCTGGCATCGGACGTTTGCGTTTGTCGTGCGGAGCCTTCAATGCCATGGCTTTGCTGGCAGGGCTTGAGAACGGCAGTGTGACGCCGGGTGACCGAGAGGGCAAGTCGGCAAACTATAAGACGGTTCAGCAATTGGCGGCCCGCTTTCAGGAGGAGCACGGTTCGCTGATTTGTGCCGAACTGCTGAAGCTGAAGCGGGATGCGCCCCTCAGCTATGAAGCATCGGAGCGCACTGCTGAGTATTATCAGGAGCGGCCATGTGTCAAGCAGATTATTTCTGCTGCACGCATCTATGCGGAATATCTGGAAACTGTAAATAAAAAATAGGAGAATATGGAAGATATCAAGAGCCAACTGGCGGAGAATGCCTTTCGTGAATTGAAAGAGGGTGAGCAGTATGAACCCATGATGTCGCCGAGGAGTGAATACCCGGAGGTAAACGCATGGTCGGTGACGTGGGGTGTGATTATGGCCATGCTTTTCTCGGCTGCAGCCGCTTATCTGGGGCTGAAAGTGGGACAGGTGTTTGAGGCTGCCATCCCCATTGCCATCATTGCCGTGGGTGTGTCGACGGCTGCCAAGCGCTCCAAGGCGTTAGGCGAGAATGTCATCATACAGAGTATTGGAGCCTGTTCGGGTGCTGTGGTGGCCGGTGCCATCTTTACGTTGCCCGCCATCTACATCCTGCAGGCGAAGTATCCCGAGATGTCGGCTTCGTTCCTGAAGATTTTCATTGCATCGCTGTTGGGCGGCATCATCGGCATCCTGTTCCTGATACCGTTCCGTAAGTACTTCGTTTCCGACATGCACGGCAAGTATCCGTTCCCGGAAGCTACGGCCACAACACAGGTCTTGGTGAGTGGAGCAAAGGGCGGCGACCAGGCAAAGCCGTTGCTGATAGCCGGATTGGTAGGTGGCTTGTATGATTTCATCGTGGCGACTTTCGGCTGGTGGAACGAAAACTTCACAAGCCGTGTGGTAGGCTGGGGTGAGCAGTTGGCTGAGCAGGCAAAGTTGGTATTCAAAATCAACACAGGTGCTGCCGTGCTGGGCTTGGGCTATATCATTGGCTTCAAGTACGCCCTGATTATCACGTTAGGTTCGCTGAGCGTCTGGTGGCTCATCGTGCCAGGCATGGCTTTGTTCTTCGGCGGTGATGTCCTGAATCAGTGGGACCCCTCGATTACAACAGCTGTAGGTGATATGTCGCCTGAACAGATATTCAAGGCTTACGGCAAGTCAATAGGTATTGGCGGCATTGCTATGGCAGGTATCATCGGCATCATCAAGTCCTGGGGCATCATCAAGGGGGCTGTAGGACTGGCTGCGAAGGAGATGAAAGGCGGCGGGGAGGCTGCGACCGAGTCGCAGCGAACGAGCAAGGACCTGCCGTTCCGGTTTATTGCCATTGCATCGATAGTTACCATCGTGCTGACTTTCCTGTTCTTCTGGTTCGGCGTGATGGACGGCAATATGCTGCAGGCACTGGTGGCCATTGTGCTGGTGGCCGTTATTGCCTTCCTGTTTACGACCGTTGCGGCCAACGCCATTGCCATTGTGGGCTCCAACCCTGTGAGTGGCATGACGCTGATGACGCTCATCCTGGCCTCTGTGGTGATGGTGGGCGTAGGTCTCAGCGGCACTTCGGGCATGGTGGCGGCTTTGATCATGGGCGGCGTGGTATGTACGGCACTCTCTATGGCCGGTGCCTTTATCACCGACCTGAAAATTGGCTATTGGTTGGGAACGACCCCCAGGAAGCAGGAGACTTGGAAGTTCTTGGGAACTTTGGTGTCGGCAGCTACCGTTGGCGGCGTTATGATGCTGCTGAATGAGACATACGGCTTTGCTTCGGGACAGTTGGCAGCACCGCAGGCCAATGCTATGGCGGCGGTGATTGACCCGCTGATGAACGGCGTGGGAGCACCCTGGCTGCTTTATGCCATCGGTGCAGCCTTGGCTATCGTGCTGACGTTGTGCAAGGTGCCGGCCTTGGCTTTCGCCCTCGGTATGTTCATCCCGCTGGAGCTGAACGTGCCACTCTTGGTAGGCGGTATCGTTAACTGGTACGTGACTACCCGCTCAAAGGATAAGAAGGTGAACGAGGCACGGGGTGAGAAGGGGACACTCTTAGCATCGGGCTTCATAGCCGGCGGTGCCCTGATGGGTGTGGTGAGTGCCTTGCTGCGCTTCGGCGGTTTCAATCCCGTCAGCGAGTCATGGCTCGCCAATCCGTTGAGCGAGGTATGTTCGTTGGTGGCTTATGTATTGCTGATTATCTACTTCATATTTGCCACAAGAACCCAGAAGCGTTGACGGATGAACAAACCGCTCTATACCATATTGTCGCACGTCGCCACATGGCTCGTACTGTTTCTGCTGCCCATGTCGTTCCGGCCGTTGCAGTTTCCTGCTTCGCTGGTACCTACGTTGGCAGTAATAGCGGTATTTTATATCAACTACTCATGGGTGACTCCTAATTATTATATGAAGGGGTACAAGAGCCTGTGCTGGATATGCAATATGGTCCTCGTGGTGAGCATTGCCGCCGTGCTGCATTTCTGGTTGGGTATGGGGCGTGGCTACGTCTTCAACCTGGCTGTGGCGGTTATGATTGCCATTTCCATGCGGTTGGGTTCGCTTTGGCAAGAATCAGAGGAGGCACGGCTGGCTGCAGAGGCGGCCAAAGCCGATGCTGAACTGAGCAACCTGCGCTATCAGACGAATCCTCATTTCCTGCTGAACACGCTGAACAACATCTATGCCCTAACGGCTTTTGATACGCGGCGAGCCCAGGAGGCCATTCAGCAGTTGTCGGGTATGCTGCGCCATATCCTTTACGACAATCAGGAAAAGGAGGTGGAGATGAAGGACGAGGTGAGCTTCTTGCAAAACTATGTCAATCTGATGAAAATCAGACTGCCAGGAACCGTTGACGTCACTTTCGATACCCAGCATGTGTATCCTCGGGCAAAGATAGTGCCCCTGATTCTTATTCCGCTCATTGAGAACGCCTTCAAGCATGGTGTCAGCCCGACGCAACCCAGCTTCATCCATACCACTCTCAAGGCCGACGAGTCCTGCATCGATTTCCTGATTGAGAACTCCAATCATCCCAAACTTGCCAACGACCAAAGCGGCCACGGCATAGGACTGGAACTCGTGCAGCGACGACTTGACCTGGCCTATCCTGGGCACTATCAGTGGGATCATGGCCCCAGGAAGGACGGTACTGTTTACTACTCACATATCATTATTGAATAATCAAAGACCAACAAGATTAGCTATCATGACATTAACTTGTGCTATCATCGACGACGAACCCTTGGCTGGCCAGCTGCTGCAAAGCTACGTCAAAGAAATATCCTATCTGCAACTGACAGGTGTCTATAACAGTGCGCTCACGGCAATGGCCGACCTGCGCCACCATCCCGTTGACTTGCTGTTTCTCGACATACAGATGCCTGAGCTGTCGGGGATGGAGTTTGCCAAGCTGATACCTGCTGACACCCGCATTGTTTTCACTACTGCCTTCAAGCAATATGCCATCGAGGGCTACAAGGTGTCGGCCTTTGACTATCTGTTGAAGCCTATCAGCTTCGACAGTTTCTTGGCCACTACCGAGAAAGCCATGCAATGGTTCAGCAAACGTAACCAGCAAAAGTCGACCTATGAAGACCGTTTCATCTTCATCAAGAGCGACTACAGGCTGATTCGCATCATGCTCGACGACATCCTCTACATCGAGGGCGTAAAGGACTATGTGCGCATCAAACTGGCCAATGGTGAGCGCATCATGTCGCTGATTAACATGAAACGCTTGGAGGAACTGCTGCCTCGTCCGGAGTTCTTGCGTACTCACCGCTCTTACATTGCCCACATGACCAATATCAACATGGTGGACAAGCAGCGCATCATGTTCAATGATGATGCCATTCCTATTTCCGAGAATTACAAGGAAGACGTACTCTACTTCCTTGATCAGCACACGATGGCGTAGTTACTTCCCGTAGCTGTCCAACAGCTTCAGATAGTACTCACGGAAGTCCTTCCAGCGGTAGTAGGGGAATGTACTGGTCTTGAGGGGCAGCGAGGCTTCTTCTTCGTTGAGCAATACTTTGAACATGACGTCGGTGTCTCGCTGATGGCGCCGGTAGAAGATGAACTGAATATTGGCTGCCATGGGGAAAATGCGGTAGTTGCGCCATCCCTTACGCTCCAACTGTTCCAAATCGGATATTTGCTCACCGTAGTTGTTGAGGTTGAGCAGACAGGTGAGTGGCAGGATGATGGTCTCGTGGCCGAAGCGGAGCGATGCTGACGGATTCTTCAGTTTGATGCAACTGTCAGCTTCGAGGATGATCTGACGCAGCAGGTTGCGCTGCGTGAACGGCTGGAGACCGCGGGTCAGCGGTGAGGCTCCGAAGCCGATGTAGAAGCGGGCATTCTCGCGGAGCCAGTTCTGATACAGTTCTTCGTCGGTAAAGGCATCGTAGAGCGTCAGGTGCTTGCGCAATTCCGTATTCTGGATGTTAGAGGCCACCTTGAAGAAGGTATAGGTGAAGCGCGTGGCGTTCATATTGTGGCGGATGTAGGCGGTATCGTTGATAAGCCGCTGCAGCAGTGAGAATGAACGGTCGTGCCGATTGCAGTATTCCTGGAACGGGCCGGCCGACTGTATTTCGGTCTTTTGGGGCCATAGCTCAGGGTCGTCCTGGTTCATGTAGTACATGTCGTGCTGACTGGCATCGTGGGTGATGGTCAGATGGGGATTCAAAATGAGCAGCTGCTGCAGGGCGTTTTCCATGGACAGGATGCAGCGGATGACGACGGTGCTCTTGGCGTCGATGGTTGCTTCGTCGGTGAACACCTGGGGAAAGCGTTCGTACATGCGGCGGGCTATCTGCTTGTGCTGCTCAGCTCCCAATGGCGTAAGGTCACCCAACCGCCCTTGAGCTTCCTGTCGGATAATCTCTAGTCGGCTCAGCACGTTTTGGCCCAACGGGGTCAGCTTTCCCAAAGAGTCGGCATGACGCAGCGCATTGAACGGATAGTCGTACTCATTGGCATTGGTCAGAAAACGCGAGCCGTGGCGGCCATAGTGGCTGATATAGAATGGTTTCATGCCGTCGGGGGCGGCAGTAAGCGGCTTCTGAGGTGCCATGTAGGCCATGAAATTGCTGGCCGACAAGCGTAAATTGTTGGCTATCTCCTCCTTGGCCGACTGAGCGGCCGCTGTTGCCAGCAGGCAGGTCAGAATAAGAATTGTAGCTACTTTTCTCATCATCATTTCTAGTTTCGGGTGCAAAGTTACAAAATAATTCGTAATTCGTAATTCATTATTCACAATTATTTTGTATCTTTGCAGGCAAATTGGAATGCTTATGGCAAAGAACTCGAATTGGCACGATGATGACTGGCTTTTGCTGATGCAGATTTACCTGCGAAAGCCTGTCGGGGTAAAACCTCTCTACAGCCGTGAAATGGTGGATTTGGCACTTGAGCTGCATATCCATCCGCAGGTGTTGGCCACCAAAATGCAGCAGATTGCTAAGCTGGAGACGCCACGCATTGAGCGCATCTGGCAGACCTACAGCGAAAATCCCCGTAAGTTGAAGCGCGCCGTCAGCCTGCTGCGCGAAATGAAGGGCTTCGGACGTGCCGACGCTTTCTACGACGGTGTGGAATTGAACGAGACGTGGGAGAAGGACTGGGAGCCGTTGGCCGCAGATAAACGGCTGACGCCTGTCGTGCTGATATTGGTGCTCGACCTCTACTTCCGGCTGACACCTGGCACGATGGTGAAAGAGACCCCTGAGGTGCAGGATCTGGCACGGCTGACAAAGATTGGCAGCGACGTGGTAGTGGAGTTGCTCGACGTGTTCCAGCACTGCGACCCCTACTTGAACCGCCGCGATGTGACGTTCAGCCAATTGCTGGTACCTTGTCAGTTGGTGTGGCAGCGTTACGGCAACGGCGATACCGAGGCTTTGGCAGCCTTTGCCGAACAACTCAAGGCGTACTATCTATGAACCAAGGTCAGATACAGGAACAGAAGCAGGAGCAGAAGTTAGCCCAGAGTTTCTCCCAACAGCAATTGCTGCAGGCGCAATTGGTGGAGTTACCCATCACCCAACTTTTGGAGCGTATCAACACGGAAATGAACGACAATCCGGCGTTGGAAGTCGATGCCGACAGTGCTGACTATCCGGAAAGCTCCGAGCCCTCTGAAGGCTTGGACTCACTGGACGATGACTACGACTTCGACAGCCAGCGTGAACGTGAGGACCGTCAGTCGGCTCTTGATGCGGCCTTGGAAGGCATCGGGCGCGACGACGAGGAACTGCCCGTTTATCACGGTGGCAGCAACGTCGGCGAAGAGCGCGAGGAATTTATACTGGGTGAGACCATTTCCTTCTACGACCAACTGAAGGAGCAGATGGGGCTTGCCAACCTGACTGAGCGCGAACGTGACATCATGGAGTACCTCATTGGCTCGCTCGACGACGACGGTCTGCTCCGTAAACCGCTGGATGCTATCAGCGATGAGTTGGCCGTCTACCATAATATCGATGTTACAACGAAGGAGGTGGAGCAGGTGCTGCTGAAGTTGCAGATGTTCGACCCGGCCGGCATCGGTGCCCGTTCGCTGCAGGAATGCCTGCAACTGCAGATAGAACGCCGTACGGATTCAACGGTGAAGAAGCTGATGTGGCAGGTCGTCACTGACTATTTCGAGGAATTCACCAAGAAGCACTGGAATAAGATACAGAACGCGCTGAAGCTCAACGACATGCAGGCCAAGGCGCTCTTTGGAGAGCTGCGGAAACTGAATCCCAAGCCGGGAGCCTCGATGGGCGAGGCTGTTGGCCGTAACATGCAGCAGATAACACCCGACTTCATCATTGATACCCAGGACGACGGTACCATCACCTTCACGCTGAATCAGGGAGAACTGCCCGAACTGAAGGTCTCGCAGTCGTTTGCCGACTCCATGAAGGAATATCAGCAGAATAAGGAAAACCTGAGCCGCCAGACCAAGGAAGCATTACTATATATTAAAAAAAAGGTGGACGCCGCACAGAGTTTCATCGAGGCCGTCCGTGTCAGGCGTCATACGCTGACCGTCACCATGCAGGCCATCATCCACCTGCAACGTCAGTTCTTCCTCGACGGTGACGAGACCTCCCTGCGCCCCATGATTCTGAAAGATGTGGCCGAGCGGACGGGGCTGGACTTGTCGACCATCTCGAGAGTCAGCAACTCCAAGTATGCCCAGACCCGTTGGGGCACCTTCCCCTTGCGCCACTTCTTCAGCGACAGCTACGTCACGGAACAGGGTGAGGAACTCTCGACCCGCAGCATCAAGGCGGCATTGCGCGACCTTATCGACAGTGAGGACAAACGCAAGCCATTGAGCGATGAGCTGCTGACCAAAATGATGGCCGAACGGGGCTATCCGATAGCACGGCGGACGGTGGCCAAGTACCGCGAACAATTAGGCATTCCCATAGCACGACTGAGAAAATGACGAGAGAGAAGCAAATTATTCTGACGGCAAGGGTGGTCAGCATGGTGTTCACACCGTTCTACCTGCCTATCTTGGGATTGGTGGCCCTGTTTTTCCTGAGCTACCTGAGCCAATACTTGCTCAGTTACAAGTTCTTTGTGCTGGCTGTGGTCTACTTCTTCACCATCTTGTTGCCGACGTTCCTCATCCACCTTTACCGTCGTTATCAGGGCTGGACGCTGATAGAGTTGGGGAGCCGCGAGCGTCGCGTCGTACCCTACCTTATTTCTATCATCTGCTACTTCACCTGCCTCTATCTCATGTCGCAGATGCACATCCCTTATTTCATGCGCAGCATCGTGGCCACAGCATTGCTCATCCAGGTGGTTTGTGCAATGATTAACGTATGGTGGAAAATCTCCACCCATACGGCAGGCATCGGTGGTGTGGCTGGGGCTTTGCTCTTGTTCTCCGAGGTATTCAGTTTCAACCCCACGTGGTGGTTCTGTTTGGTACTCATAGTGGCGGGCGTTCTCGGCACCAGCCGCATGATACTCCGTCAGCACACCCTCTCCCAAGTCGTCGTCGGCTTCCTCGTCGGCTTCGCCAGCCCCTTCATCGTCTACATATAATTCCCATAAGACTCATATAAGTATGAAACCATTAGTCAGTATCATCATGGGCAGCACCAGTGACCTGCCCGTTATGGAGAAAGCCTGCAAGTTGTTGGACGACCTGCAGGTGCCGTTCGAAGTCAACGCCCTCTCGGCTCACCGTACCCCTGATGCCGTTGAGCAGTTTGCCCGCACCGCCAAGGAGCGTGGCTTGAAAGTCATCATAGCTGGTGCCGGCATGGCAGCCGCCTTGCCGGGTGTTATTGCTGCCTCGACTACATTGCCCGTCATCGGCGTCCCCATCAAGGGCATGCTCGATGGGTTGGATGCCTTACTGAGTATCGTCCAGATGCCTCCTGGCATCCCTGTGGCAACCGTTGGCGTGAATGGTGCCCAGAATGCGGCCATCCTTGCCGTCGAGATGCTGGCTCTGGCCGACGAGGACATTGCCTGCCGTCTGGCTGACTACAAGGCTGGCCTGAGCGCCAAGATTGAGAAGGCAAACAAAGACCTGTCAGAAGTGAAGTATGAGTACAAGACGAATTAGCAGTGTCTGCCGTGTCGGCAACATTGCCATCGGTGGCGACAATCCTATCCGCATCCAGTCGATGGCGACTACCGATACCAACGACACCGAAGCCTCGGTGACGCAGGCTAAACGTATCATCGATGCCGGTGGCGAGATAGTACGCTTCACCACTCAGGGTACCCGTGAAGCCGAAAACATGCGAAATATCTCCGAACGGCTGAAGCAGGACGGTTATCCGCAGCCGTTGGTGGCCGACGTCCACTTCACGGCCCATACTGCCGATGTTGCCGCCCTATATTGTGAGAAGGTGCGCATCAATCCCGGTAATTACGTCGACCCAGGCCGCACGTTCAAGCATCTGGAGTACACCGATGAGGAGTATGCCGCCGAACTGAAGAAGATAGAGGCGAAGCTCATACCTTTCATTAATATATGCAAGGAACACCACACGGCTGTTCGTATCGGCGTGAACCACGGTTCGCTCTCCGACCGCATCATGTCGCGCTACGGCGACACCCCCGAGGGCATTGTTGAGAGTTGCATGGAGTTCCTGCGCATCTTCCGCCGTGAGCAGTTCAACGACGTGGTCATCAGCATCAAAGCGTCGAATACGGTGGTTATGGTGACTACCGTCCGCCTCTTGGTGAAGACGATGGATGCCGAGGATATGCACTATCCGCTCCACCTTGGCGTCACCGAGGCTGGCGAGGGTGAGGATGGCCGTATCAAGTCGGCCGTCGGCATCGGTGCCCTGCTGACCGAAGGCATTGGCGATACTATCCGCGTCTCGTTGAGTGAGGAGCCGGAGTGTGAAATTCCAGTTGCCCGCCGCCTCGTCGACAGCATCGAGGAGTGCACCCGTTTACGTGCCGAGGCTGAGGCCAGCATCAAGGACGATACCATCACCCTCACCCTTGACGAGCCTGACTGGGAACTGTTCCAGCTCAAGGCCGCCATGTCCGTTGGTGCCCTCCTCATTGACCGTAAGGCCACGAAACTTGTTTTGTCCTCTAAGTCAGGGAACGACAGGGGTCTGAACATGGCTTCCTTAGCTGACGCCATCCTCCAAGCTGCCCGCATCAAGTTCACCAAGACCGAGTACATCAGCTGTCCCGGTTGTGGCCGCACCCTCTATAACCTGCAGGATACCATCCAGCGCATCAAGGCAGCCACCAGCCACCTCGTC
>JAEEGH010009878.1_pt1 | contig 22060 bp, 15 predicted proteins | sample 9134181 | NCBI WGS metagenome assembly JAEEGH01 (sample SAMN16246544, study PRJNA631951) | gut metagenome | biome: gut microbiome; feature: rumen; material: DP-attached | host: Bos | place: Iran: Karaj | collected 2018-10
TCTGGTTTCACTTCCGGAAAACGTTGCACATCCGTCATGTTTTTTGCGATGGCATCTGTCTGTGGGAGAGCCTTTGATGAATTCTTATCATACGTCAACTGAACGACTTGGCGAATCTTGGCAAGACCTTGGCAATCCGGTTTCGTCGTCAATAGCAGATAGACTCTGCCATAATTTGAAAATACGTTCGCCCGTCTGTCTTGTATCTCCAATGACGGGCCTTCAAGCACTTTGACGGCTATTCTGCCGCGGTAGCTTTCGAAGATGCCTTCGACGAAGGGCGGAATCGGTAATTGTTTGACGGATGTCCGTTCACGCATATCCAGCGTTCCGTGTTGAATTTGGCCGTCGGCGGTCTTAATTTCATAATTTGCGCCTTCCATGAAGACGGGATGCAGCATGAAAGGGATGTGCTCCATCATGATCGGCACGTTGTTTTTCAGGAAAGTCGCCTGCGCGGTGATGACGGCGGTGTTGCCTTGGCAGCGGACGGAATATTCATCGATCTGCGCCACGCCAAGCTTGTCTGCTGTGACATGTTCAACGAAGCCATCATCTGTCTTTTCCACGGTGATGACGCCGTTGTAGCCTTCCGGACGGGAGCGTACATAACGATCTGTCCAGTCGGGCTTTGCGAACGTCAGGAGACTGCCTATCGAGACAGGGCCGCCTTCATCTTCCAGTCGAATACCGTTTCTCCAATTGCTTTTCATCATGGGCTTCAGCGTCGCGCCGCATGCGCAGATGCCGAGCATCAACGAACTTGTCATGAGGAGTCTTTTCATGGGAGTGTTATGGTTTTGAATGATGATTGCCAATGGACGTGGATTAACATCTCATGCCATAATGTAATTCATCACGCTGTTTGTCACAAATCAGAAAAGCGAACAAAAAGGATGTGGAAGTTACGGATTTGCAATGGCAAGGCTTTCATGAAAATAAATCTTGCAAATTACAATTTGAAAGATACCATCTTGATTTGGCTTTCACCTTAACATAACTATTCCAAACCAAGCCTCTTCTGAAGCTGTGAGAGGAATGTGGTGGCGGCGGGTGAAAAGAACTGCCCTTTCTTCCAAACGATATCCCAAGCAGATTCCAACCGCGGGACAAATGGGCGGAAGGTCAGCCCAGATCTTTTACCAACAGGAACCAGATGATCCAGCGTGACAGCACAGCCAACGCCTGCGCGGACCAGCAGAGCCGCATTATATATAAGGTTGTAGGTGGCTGCGATATTGAGTTCAGATGCAGGTTTTCCAATCCAATCAAGACATGGATTTCCTGTCATTCCGTATTGGAGCACCTGCCGTGAGAAAAGCAGTGGAAGGCCATCCAAATCCTGCGGGACAATTCCTTTCTTCGCTGCCAGCGGATGGTCGATCGGCATCACTACCCCCCAAACATCTTTGTATGGGAGTGGAAGAGTATCGTATTTTGAAATATCCACTGGCTGAACCAACACGCCGAAATCAAGTGTCCCGCGATCCAGACGCTCCATGACGTCTTCCGCGTTTCCACTGAACAAATGGAAACGTACTTTGGGATGATTGGCCCTGACATCTCGGATGACTTCCGCCAGTAACGATATCGCTTCGCTCTCGCCACTTCCTATATAGACATCTCCTGCAATCAGTCGTCCTGCGCGGAAGTCGGAACGCGTCTTGTCCACAATTGTCATGATTTCTTCCGCACGTTGGCGAAGGAGCATTCCTTCTTCTGTCAATGAGACACTATGGCTGCCGCGAATGAACAGTCGTTGGCCAAGTTCGTCTTCCAAATCCTTCAGTTGTCGCGAAAGTGTCGGCTGCGTGACGTGGAGACGGTGCGCGGCACCTGTGACGCTTCCTTCATGCGCCACCGCCAGAAAGTATTTCAAGACTCGTAATTCCATGATATACTCCTTTATTCAATGATTTGAGCTATACTATAAATCCTGTGATATGCCTTTCAAGCATGGAATGTCATAAAAACAAAGTATTTGCTATTTGAGGATTTCAATTATATTAATAGGTGTGACAAAAATAAGCGGGATTGTGACGACTTTTTCGCCTTCAGTCAAGCCATTGTGCGACGGCATATCATCAAATCAAGGAAACCACGACATGAAAAAATCACTGCTTTTGTCTCTTTCCGTTCTCGTCTTGGCAACCACCAGTTGCTGCTGTCTCCATCATCATTGCAAGGAAAACCATTCCATGAAAACCATCGAACTAACCCAGAAATGGGACAAGATCTTCCCCCTGAACGATCAGGTGGAACACAGCAAAGTCACCTTCCCGAACCGCTTTGGCATCACGCTAGCGGCAGACGTTTACAAGCCCAAAAATGCCTCTGGCAAGCTTGCGGCGATTGCCGTGTCCGGCCCGTTTGGTGCAGTCAAAGAGCAATCATCTGGCATCTACGCGCAGGAATTTGCCAAGCGTGGTTTTATCGCCATCGCCTTTGATCCGTCTTTCACGGGAGAAAGCAGTGGCGAACCACGCTATGTCGCTTCGCCTGACATCAATACGGAAGATTTTCAAGCCGCCGTGGACTATCTTATCTCGCGTCATGATGTGGATGAGGAAAAAATCGGTATCTGCGGTATCTGCGGCTGGGGCGGCCTCGCGCTCAATGCTGCGGCCATTGATACCCGCGTGAAAGCGACCGTCGTCTCCACGATGTATGACATGACTCGTGTCACTGCCAATGGTTATTTTGACCAAGAGGACAGTGCGGCAAAACGACATGAGAAACGCGTCGCCATAAATGCGCAACGTATCGAAGACTTCCGTAACGGGACCTACAAGCTCGGCGGCGGCGTGGTCGATCCACTTCCGGCAGATGCGCCGCAGTTTGTGAAAGACTACTATGACTACTACAAGACTCCGCGTGGCTACCATCCGCGTTCCCTGAACTCCAACGGCGGATGGAACATCACTTCATCTCTCTCTTTCCTGAACGCGAAGCTGTTGGCTTATGCAGATGAAATCGAGAGAGCGGTATTGGTTATCCATGGCGAGAAAGCGCACAGCCGCTACTTCGGCGAAACCGCTTTCAAGAAACTCAAAGGCGATAACAAAGAACTGATGATCATTCCTGGCGCAAGCCACTGCGATCTTTACGACCAGCTGGACATCATCCCGTTTGACAAAATAGCGGAGTTCTATAGGAAAAATCTGAAATAAAGCTGTAAAGAGGAATCCATGAAAATCGTCAGAATAACTGTTTTGGAGACATCGCTCAGGAAGGATTTCGCCGAACAGTATGCGGTCGAGGGACTTGAGCCATGTCCTGTTCTCAAGGCGGGACAGGTTTTCTATGCCACCAACACTTGTCCGAAGGGGATGTGTGATGCGGCATGGCGCACCATTAACCAATATGTCTTCGCGCTCGCTTGTGGCGTCCGCGAATTCTATGGCGGCATCTGGATGAAGAAGCCAGGCGAGGCGATTACCTGTTGCAATGATGGTCTGCGTCCTGTCTATTTCAAACTCGAAGCCACAGAAGAAGAGGCAGGGCCATTCCTCGGCAGAGAGGATTGAAACGATCCTGCAGGGCAAAACTACCCAAATACTGTATAGAACACAAAAAAGGCACTTGCAAATAATTTTGCAAGTGCCTTAATTTCAATTGGTACCGGAGGAGTGTGCCAAAAAACATATAAAACGTGTCAATTGAAAAAGTAAATGCACATTAGGAAAGAGTAAACGCGCATTCGTACTAAAACATGTGTATTTAACTTGAGAAAGTGCATTGCACATGGCAGTAGAACACGCGGGTCCTTTCCGCCCCGTCCGCGCCCCTCTCCATCATGGCGGGGTTCGTGAACTCGGAGCCGTTGTCCGTGAGGAGGACGGGGAAGAGCCTTCTGAAAAGCGGTGCGCCGAGCCTTGCCTCCAGCCTGTCGAGGATGTCCACGACCGACCGCGCCGTGTTCGCGTCCCTTATGAACGCCAGCATGAGGCCGCAGCTGTTGAAGTTGACGGTCAGCAGGACCTTGGAGCTCCCCTTCGGGCCGAGGACGCTGTCGATCTCCACGACGTCGGCCCCTCCCCTCGACGCGACGAAGGCCTCGAAGTCCTCGCGCGTCCTTCCGGCCGTGCACTGCCGGTCGATCCTCCTTTCCCTCGCCTTCTCCCTCTCCTTCAGCTTTGCTGCCCGCGGCTTCCTGCGGGCCGCCATGCGGAGATGGTGCCGCCTGACCATGAGCATGCCCGAGTTGACCAGCCTGTAGAGCGTCTTCTCCGAGACGGTCATCTCGTCCGCGTTGGCAAGCAGGATATGATGGAGGGACTGCCCCAGGGCCGTCCCCCGGGCGACGATCTCGTTGATCCGGGCCAGCTCCTTCTCCGAGAGGTTGAAGCCGTCGCGGCTGGAGACGAGGACCCGCCTGTAGTTCCGGTGCGCCGAATCCGGCAGGTAATGCCATTTCTGGAAGGCGCACCCCGCCGCGCGCCCGCACGTGTTGCAGACATAGGGGGGCTGTCCAGCAGGGGGCACCCGTCCGGCCCCGCGCCGACCTTCACGCGGTTCCGTTTGAGCTCCCTGCACACGCTGGTCCGGTGTTTCCCGAGGATTCTGGAGATTTCGCCCACGTCCTGCCCGCCTTTCAGGCATTGGGCCAGCACATGGCGTTCGTCCTGAGTGAAATGCGACATGTTTTCCTTTCGTGGGGATGGTCGTTTGGGACAAGGTTAACGCTGTTTTTGGCAGCACGACCAAAATAGACTGTCAAAATACAAAGTGGAGGGAGAGGACAGACTAAATGCACGTATCCGTCTCTTGTAAAAGTAAATGCATCCCTTTTTCAAAAAAGTGTGCGTTATGGATGACAATCGACAAAGAATGGATATCTACTTGACAAAGATTGATTTTTTTGCTTAATAAGGTTACATTATGAGTGAAGCGAATAGAAAATGCAGTATAGATATTAATTTATCTTAAAAAACAAAATGTCTGAAAAAAAGAAAATTCTAGTCATAGATGATGAGCAGTTCGCCCTGAAGACCGTCCAGGCCTGCATGCGTGGGACAAACTACTCCCTTACGCTTTGTCTCGATCCACAGGAAGCCTACTCAAAATTCAAGGCGGAACAATACGACGTCATCATCACAGATATCAACATGAACGGAATCAACGGGTTCGATCTGCGTGGCCTTATCCGCAACTCGAACAAGCTCATTCCGATCATCTTCATGTCGTCCCTAGCGGACAACATGGACAGCACCCTCATGAAGCAAATCACGTCGGATCGGTATTCCTACTATATGAACAAGAGCTTCAAGAAGATGGACTTGCTCATGATGATTGAACGCGTTCTGGAAGTACCGAACGCCCAGCAGGAAATCGCCGCACTGAAAAACAGCATAGACAAAGATCTCAGGCTCGCCGGGCAAATCCAGAAATTCATGCTTCCGCCGTGGAGCATCGTCAATGACGACTTTGTCATGTCGTACATCTACGAGCCGCACTCCCAAGTATCGGGGGATCTCCATGAGTTCTTCCCCATCGGCAACCATCGCTACATCAGTGTCGTGGGAGACATCTCCGGGCATGGCATCTCGGCCGCCCTCTGCATGACCCCCATCCAGCTCTTCGTCAAAAATCTTTTCGCCTCCCAGTCACAGGAAACGTTGACGCCTGATTTCATCTTGACACAGCTTAACAACATCTTCTGCAACAACTTCAAACAAAGCGTATATATGACCTGTCTTATCGTCCTGTGGGACTTTGAGAACAATCGTCTCATCTATCATTCCGCAGGCCATCCGGACATGCTTTGCCTGAATTTCAAAGAGAAGAAACTCAAACAGGTCAATCCGGACAAACTCGGCTCCCTGCCGGTCGGATTCTCCCCTTCCAGCCCATATCTTCCAGAAAACAACGTCGAATTCGATTTCAGCGATAGCGACCTCTTTCTGGCATTCACAGACGGATTGTTTGATATCGGCTCCAGCCAGTTCCCCGAGTCGTTTATCGAAGATCATGAATTATACGACTTTTTGACCTCCCTGTACGACAATGAAAGCACAGTCGCCATTCCCTTCCTTGTTCGCAACTTCATCGAGCAGATCGGTTATGACTGCCCGTCGGACGATCTCTTCCTAGTCGCCATACGCAAAAACACATCCCTTAGCAAGAACATTTTCCTCTCACAAATCAACACGGACATCAACGAAACCAACAATATGCTTGACCGGGTGCACGACTACCTCGTCGCCTCCCCTATTGAAAGCTGCCATAAACTTGAAAACGACATTGAAATCCTTCTGGGAGAAGTCCTTATCAACTGCGTCCAGCATGGTAAGGACAACGCAAATATCACAAGCAACGGCATCATTGTCAAAATCCATCCATATGATGACAAAGTCAATGTAACCGTTCTGGAGCGTGGTATCTTCTGGGATACCAACCGCAATTACAGCGGAGCCGAAATCGACAAACTCCTTGATGAACTCAACGACAATTTCTCACAGCACGGCAGAGGGCTGCCGCTCATCTACAACATCGCATCAACCGTCACCAGAATGCATTACCACGGCCTCAACAAATCCGTGTTCTGCATCAAATGCAATCCTTGACGGCCAACGGAGACACTATGGACAAAGTAATCGTCGATTATATGAAGGAAAACCTCGGCCTGGATGACATGGAACTCATCCAAGAGCTTTACAACGAATACATCAACACAATAAAGGAACGTCTGCCTAGCGCGGGCAACGCGCTCGCAGAGAAGGACTTCCCGTTATTGGCCAAAATCGCCCACGCAATGAAAGGCTGTGCTTTGAACATCGGGCATGAGCCTTTCGCAGTTGTCGCCAAAGAGCTGGAATACCTCGGAAAAGGGATTGGCCCAGAGCCACCCACCGCGGAAAACTGCTCTGCCCTCCTCACCAAACTAAACACAATTTTTGAGGAATTCCTCAAAGCATAAGTGCAAGAATACCAGTTTTTTTTGAAAAAAAGATTCCATTTTTTCAAACTGCCAACCATTCACATTTCCCCACAATGGCATTCACCCACGGTATCAACAACCAATCGAAACAAAATGGCTTCCGGGTACGCATCGTCCCACGGAAACGTCGTTCGTCGTTTGGTAGTTCCTTCAAGATGCTCGCGTGGAATATAACGGTTGGAAGCGCACGCGTTCTGAAACGCACCATGGATATCTGCGGGTCGATTGCCCTCCTCATCGCCCTCTTCCTCCCAATGCTGATTATTGCCATCCTCATCAAACTGGGTTCAGAGGGTCCCATCATCTATCATTCCAAACGCATTGGGCAATTCGGCAAGCCATTCAACTTCCTGAAATTCCGTTCCATGTACATCAATTCCAAGGAAATTGAAGCCAAAATGCTACAGGAATGGGATGAAAAAGCGGCGGAGATTGAAAAAAGAACTGGTCAAAGACCAGAACGTCCGGCGCTATCCGACCTGCTGAAGGCGAAAGATGACGATCCACGCGTCACCAAAATCGGACGTATCCTCAGAAAAACATCCCTCGATGAGTTGCCACAGCTCGTCAACGTCCTTCTTGGGCAGATGAGTCTTGTCGGACCGCGCCCCCCGATTCCAAGTGAAGTCGCCACTTACACGCTTGCACAGCGCAAACGTCTCAATGTCACACCAGGCATCACCTGTACATGGCAGGTTTCAGGCCGTAGCAATATTCCGTTCGAGCAACAGGTCAAGCTGGACACTGAATACATCCAGACCAGAGGCTTCTGGAAAGACTGCATGATTCTTCTCAAAACGATTCCCGCAGTCCTCACCGGCGATGGATCCGTTTAAAACAGAGGCTATGGCATGAAAGCAATCATCAACCTATTCAGTGAAAGAGATTCATGGTTCCATGAATTCTTCAGCTTGCGTAGCCCTATCACAATCCCAATCGCTGGCAAGCCTCTCGCACACCACCTAATGGACTTTTGCTCCAATCTCCAGATTGAAAAAGTCCTGCTTCTAGACTACTGTTACGACGCATCAATCCAAGAGCAATTCAATGACAGCTACCAATGGTACTCCCATCTGGAGTACATGGGGGCCAAGACCATCCCAAATGTTCAAAAGCTTCTGACGTTCCACCGTCGTTATTGTGGGAATGACGACATCCTCATACTCAACGGTCTCTTCTTCATCGGAGGGGCCCCAAATGAAAAGGAAGAAGACTGGAAGAACAATGTAAAACAAATCCAGAATAGCCTCGAACCAACTGAAATGCAACCAGTTAGCTCAGGCATCTACTACTGCCACGACCACGCGCTCTCACGTGTCCGTATCTCGCAAGAAAAGCCTATCCGTTCCATTCAGGACTACTTCAATCTCAATCTCTCGTTACTGGTAGATTCTCGGCAATGCAGCTTGCCCGGTTACAAGTCACACGACAACATCATTTTCGGAAGCACACCCGTCATCATGAGAGGCTGCACTTTCAATGAAGACGACGAAGGAAAGCCGTCCCCCAAACACACCATCCTCCTAGGCGACAATGTCCGCATCGAACACGATTGCACATTGAAGGGCCCGCTTATCATCGGCAACAACGTCATTATGGACAATGGTGTCCATGCTGAGCGCTCTATCATCTGCGATAACACATACCTTTCCAATGATCTGGAAATAATAGACAAAATCGTGGACCGCAATGTCATCATTGACCCTTACAAAAACGTAAAGCTTGTGATAGACGAGCCAGAGTTGTCAGGAGACACCCGTGCGCATGTCAAAAACTACTTTCATGGCTGTGTCCATTCCGTTTTCAACTATGTCATCGCCATCCCCATTGTCATCCATCTGTTCATCTGCTATGCGATTTTCATCTGTTTCTTCTTCGCCTGGACAAGACGTACCAAGCGTTGGTACTTCAAATTCTCCCTAGACAAGGTAAAGGGCGTCCTGCAAAGCCTTGTCTTGCAGAGACAACTCGTCGGGTGCATCAGCCCACCGGACGGCGAAAGTGCTGTCTTCACATACTCGGAATCCATTCAAAGCGACCTGTCTGCCGCCCAAAAGCAGATGGACGACCAATATTTCCTAGCCCATGACTCCATCAGGCTAAGATTTTCCATCATTATGACCATCCTCATTATGCGTATCTTCCAACACGATGAATACATCAACAAATACTGAACATTTCACGGCCGAGGGCGACCCGGCTGTCGAACAAGCCATTGCGGACATGCTTCGCCGGCTAGCGGACGACATCCGCCGGCTGGCGGACTCTGACCGCGTCGGTCTCTATCTAGGCGGCGGATACGGTCGCGGTGAAGGCGGTGTCCTCGTCACACAGGATGGGCGCCACCTCCCCTACAATGACCTGGACTTCTTCGCCTTCTCAAAAGGGCTCTCTGCCACTAGGCGGAAGGCCTTCGACGACAGGCTCGCCTCAATCGCGCCTGTCTATGAAAAGATTACAGGCGTTTCTGTTGATTTCGCTCCCGTTAAAAACATTGAAAAGCTTCGTCGAGAATGCCATACGCTCATGTATCAGGAACTGCTTCACAGTCATCGGCTCGTCTGCGGACCGGATTTGCTGGCAAGCGTGCCATGTCCAGACGCTCATGAACTGCCGGTTCTCGAAGCGCTGCGACTCCTTGTAAACCGCGGGATGGGGCTCCTGTTCGCCGCGCAACGGCTCGCCGCCGCCCATACGGATGATGACGGGCATGTCGTCATCCAAGACGATGTCATCGACTTCGCCGTCCGCAATCTTCACAAAGCCGCCCTTGGCGCGGGTGACGCGTTACTGATAGCGCAAAAACGCTATGACTACAATCTCGAAAGAAGACTGGTAATCATCAAGTATGACGCGCATTCAACCAGTGTTTTCACAGAACTCGCGCCGTTTTACCAAGCGGCCCGAGACTTCAAGGTCCTGCCAGGAACCCAGCGGATGAATCCATTGGAAAAACTGCCTGACTACCTTGAACTCTGGCTAAATGCCGCCCGAAACTTCGTCGCGCTTACCACGGATCGCTCCGCTGCCGTTCTCGAAACGACGCGGCAGATGGCGGAATGCCTATACGGCCATTCGGCCTTCATTGGACGTTCTCCCATGGTGAACGCCCTGCGTTGGTTCGTAAAGACAAGAACAGCCAGCCCCCTGCGGTTGCTGTTCAAAAACGCAACCGTTCGTCTTTTCACATGCCTGCATGAGATATTGTACAGTACCCAGCGGAATCTAGACAACGGACAACCACTCTCGCAGGCATTCGGGAGTATGGACGAACACAAACAGGAACTGGTTCGCCTTTGGAATATCTTCAACTGAACATAACCATGCCAGAGCGGCATGACAAAACTCAACCATAATGCAACCCCTTGATTCAAAACCAATAAACCTAACAGAGGTAAAAGGAACCCCTGGAAAAGCGGCCACCAAGAGCCAGTTTCCAAGAGTTCTGAAACAGTACATCCTCTTGTTGATCATTGTGACGCTTATCGCCGCAATCTTTTTTGGTATCTTTATACTATTGGAACAGAAGCGTTTCTACCGCGTGGAAGCGTCGTCAATCCTTAGCTACCACCCTGAACGACACACAGATATGATCCCCATCTTGTCTATTCACGAAATCTTGCAGATTATCCGAAACGACGCAGTGAAGCAACAAGTCGGTGATATGGTGGCAATCCCTCAAGACAAGCAAAAGTATTTGAAAGAAGCTCTCGATATCAGCTATGACTCTACATTAAGCTCAAATAACCTTCTGAAAGTAAGTGTCAAATGGGATGATACGGATCAAGCACGGCAACTGGTCAATGGATACATTCAGACAGCTATCACGGCCTATGTCCATTTCCAAACAAAATATCTGCTTGAAACTATGACGGAAAAGAATAAAGCGAAGTCGGAATTCGAACATAAAAATAAGGCTATTGAAGAAAAACTCGCCAAACTTGCCCAATCTGTTCATAGTGAAAGTGTGAAGCAGGCACTTGAAACGCTCAAGATGAATGAAACTCGCTTGAGAAATGAACTTTCAGATTCCCAAAAGCAGTATTCATTGGCAACAATCCAACAAGCGAGTCTGAAAAAAGACATTCCGAACAAATATGATTATGCAAAACTCAAGATCGTGTCCCAACATCCGGATATTTTGGATATCATCCAAAAAAGAAACGAGGCATTGGAAAATTATGAAATCCAAAAGGCATTGGGGACTGAGACTGAACAAAAGGTCAAGGAAGCACAGACCAAGTACCGTTTGACAGAAGATCGCTTGACCAAAACACTTGAAAACTTGAATCTTATGGAAGATGATGTAATTTCTTTAAATACAGTCATCTTGAAGCATGTGGAAGAACTAGAATCTCTCCAAACAACCATGGAGAAACTCGAAAAGTACATTGAAGATGTCCAATATCGTCTAGATCAAAAACAAAAGGAAATGATGGCAGTCAGCAGCCTCTTGCCACAGGAAGAAGCACTTGACAAGCAACGCATGACAACGCTTGCAAAACTCGACAAAATCGAAAATGAACTCATGGAACAGGGAAAGCTCGAATTGACGCTCAAAAAAGCGCTCCTGCCTTTAAATTTCACTAATGTACATCATATAAACTCCTTCTCTTTAAAAAACTATGTATCATATTTTATGGCAGGAATTGCCATTATCGTCCTAACAGTCTCAGTTTTTCTTCTGGAAAATGCGCATCGCAAGCATCATGTAAAATCCACTTCTTCCACCATCAGATCTACCTCCGCCGCCATAAAACCTCCGTCTTCCTCCTCTAAACCTTCGTCTTCTGCCGCCAAACCTCCGTCTCCCGCCACCAAACTTTAGTTTACCGTTTCATCATAAAATAATAAACAATATATCATATACTTGGTATTACAAACATGACACAACCATTCGATCCCAATGCCATGAACGAAGAAGAAGTCAGAATCCGCAGGATGCTGGCTTACAAGAGCCTTGTTCTCTCGATTCTTCAACGGAGTTTCATCTTCCTTCTCTTCATTGCAGTAGTAGTCGCCGCACTCGTCCTAATTCTATTGTATAGACAAGGGCAGAAGAACTTCTTCAGATATAGAGGTTCCGCCAATCTTATTTATAGTCCTTCTAGAGCTAAAACATACGAACACCCCCCACTGTCTATCGCAAATGTTTATCAGATCATTTCAACCCCAATAGTAAAGAAAAATGCAGGCGAACTGGCGCAAATTACCGCCGACAAAGATGGCTATTTGGGCAGAGCACTTGAAGCCAGCCTGGACCGCAAAGCCGACAACACCCTGACATTGACCGTTACATGGGATGACGAGGAAGAACTTGCAAAATTACTTAAAGCGTACATGGATGCAGCAAGTAAGGAATATGATAAACATAGAAAAAATGAGTTGACGGAAAGGCAAAAACAATTGGCTAAGAACAGACAACAAGCCGAAAATGAAAAGAACGATACCGAAGAAAAAATAAACAAACTTATCCAATCTTATCCCTCATCTCTTGAGCAAGAACTGGACAAGCTACAAAAACGTGCGGCAAGACTTGAGGAAGAACAAGCTGGATACATTCAGCAAAAAGTCCGCTTGAAAAAACAACTTGAACTCGAAAAAATCAAATCACAAGGGAAAGAGCTCAATCCGCAAAAACAAGCACTTATCAAGGCAAACTACAAGTATTTCATGGATCTTATCAAACAAAGAGATGAGGCGCTACTTAACAGAAATAAACAACTGGAAAGATATAGCCCAGATCATCCAGATGCAAGGCTTGCGGAAAAAGAACTGGAAGGAAGGCAATCTCTTCTTGAAAAGGTACTGGGGGATATCGCAGAAGAAGATGTCCTGACAATGGATTCCAATAGCCTTGATGTTCAGGCGCAGATTGAGACGGTACAACAGTTGATTGATGCAGCGCAAGCACAACAGAAAGAATTACAAGAAAAAATCACGGAAATCCGCGATTTGAATCAGAAAGTAACAAAACTCAAAGATCAACGCGCTAACAAGAGCAGCCAAATCGAAGACTTGGATAAAAAGAAAGCCGATATCGACATGCTTATCCAACAGAGCAAAAGTGATCTGCAGCCTTTTATCCCCCCCTCAGGCTCCTATCAAATCAATGGGCTTCAAACCAAGCAATATCTGGTCGCCCTTTTCGCAGGTGGACTTGTTGCGAGTTTCATGGCTATTATCATCATCCTAGTCGCTGCCCAATTCGGTTGCATCAGCACCGCTACGGAACTCCACGACATGGCTGAAATTGAAGTTTTCAGCCTTTCGGAATCCCAACTGAAGAAGCTTGAACCGGCAGCTCTCCAAGAAGCTGCGCACAACGTCTTCTATGTACTAAACCAAATCATTGAAGACAGACGATATCTCTTCTTCGGAGCACTACAAGGCAGTTATTCCACAGCCCTTCTGTTGGAACAACTTCTTTTACAATTCGCCATGAACGGCACACGGATCTTCATCCTTAATCTAGAACCTTTCGCCACAAATTCGGATACGGAAGGCAACAAAGATGATGCAGAATCCGCCTCCGAAGACCCCATCTCAGAGGAACTCTTGGGTGTTGAGAAAAATGGTGACACAGGCGTCTTCAGACTCGGCAATATCAGTTTCATTTCCCCTAATGAACAAGATATTCTAAAAATGGATATGGACACGCTTCTGAAGCATTACGATAAAATCATCTTCAGGCGTAAGAATCCTTTCACGGGGAAGGAACTCCTGTTCAAACAGGTTATCACACTCACGCAATGCTGTATTTTCAGTGTCGGTAAGAAACGTTCGCCCAGAAGCTTCCTGAAACTCCTCCGTGACAACAAGACCACTGAGGAAACCATTATCACTGGTATCTTTACCGAACCGTAATCGGAACATGCCATACATTTTTTTAATATTATAAGGAGATATAGACATGAAAAAGATAATAACTTTGGCAGTCATTCTAGTCACATCCCTAGTCATGACTTCTTGCAATACATTCTATGATTTTGACGACCCTTACTACAGCCTACCGGAAGCGTCCACAGAAACGCTAGAATCCACTATGTACACACCAGAACAGTTGGCAGAAAGAAGTAAAAGATTGGCTGAAATCAACAAGATGCCCTATCCAGAATATACCCTAGACTATGGAGATGAATTCGAAATCCGCGTCTATAACCAGCCGGAAATGCATACGACAACTGCCGTGACACCAGATGGGCTCATCTCGATGCCATTCGTGGACGACAAGCTTAAGGTCGCTGGAATGTCCATCCCTGAAGCAACCAAGCATATAGAAGAAGCCCTGAGCAATTATATTGTCAACCCCAAAGTCTCTTTGATCCCACTGAATTTGAAATCGCAAACAGCCTCAATATCAGGGGCTGTCAATCACGGCGGGTCCTTTCCTGTAACCAAAAACACACGTATTTTCGACATGTATGCCATGGCTGACGGCGGGGCAACACGGTACATCAATGGCAAAACAATGGATTGCTGGGACTTTCCACATTCGACCATTACCCGTAATGGAGAACAGCTCCCGGTGGATTTCATTCTCGCCATCGAACAACAGGATCCTGACCACAATATCCAAGTCTTCAAAGGCGATAGAATTTTCATTGCCAGCCGTGCCGAAAACATGGTCAATATCACAGGCGAAGTCGCATCTCCCCAATTTCAGATGTGGAACCCAAATCTAGGCATCCTGCAAGCGGTCTCAAATTGCGGAGGATTAAAAGATCAAAGCAATGGAACCGCTATCATCATCCGCGGAGGCATGGATAATCCGCAATATTTCAAAGCGGATGTAAACAAGATATTCGAAGGCCGCAAGTTGGATGTCCCGCTCCAACCAGGAGATACTGTCTATATTCCCAAAGACAGCCTGTCCGTCTGGAATGTCTATATCAGCAAGCTGATGCCAACGGGGGCTTTCATCAATATGCTGATAACACCTTTCTTTTGGTACAACAGTTTTAAGAGTAACTGATTATTCTGCAAGAAGTGCTTGCCAATATCACTGTTTTTTGCATCGTCTTCAATGGAATTCAAGCATATTATCTTCATCTTATCTGTGCTGGGCATCATACCATTGACGCTCGTGCTTATGTTTAGCTCTAAATGCATGAAGTTCTGTGTCTTCTGCATGCCTATCTGCTTCTGGAAATATCAATCGACGGCTATTAACTTCTTGACCAATCCAAATTATAAGGGGACGGCACTGGGTTTTGAAATTTCCATTCTCCATTTATTGGCCATTGCTCTTCTCGTAGCTATGTTACTCCGCCGATGGCCAGTCAAATACTGTTTCCCTGGAATCATGTTATATATTCTGTATTTCTTTGTGTGTTTTTTGTCCATATTTTCCTCCCCCAATAAATTATACTCTGGATACGAACTTTTCAAGATGATGACTCTTCTCATCTTATTTCTATCATTAACCAATTATTTCTATATAACACATGATTTTGATTCGTTTCTTTACGGACTTTCATTCCTCATTATCATCAATTTCTTTATTTCACTGGAAATGAAATATCTGATAGGAATTCCACAGGTCTATGGGATCTTTCCACATCAAAATTCCATGGGGATGTTCATGAATCTGATCGGGCCTATCTTTTTAGCGCGCGTAATTAATAAAAAAGATAGTATTCTCCAAATCGTCCTTTTTTTCATTATCTTCCTTATCACTTTTCTTTCTTCATTATTTACCTATTCCCGGGGTGCAATTGCCTGTTTTCCCCTTGGATGCGTCATTGTTATTATCCTCACAGTCGTTTTTCATAGCACGTCGAAAGCTTTTATCATCTTGACCGCCACAGGTCTTCTGGGTATTTTCGCCATTCTTTATAGCTTACCGACTATAGTAAACCGCTTTGCCAGGGCTCCTGAATCATCAGCAGAAACACGGAAAATGTTTGCCGAAGTAGCAATGAACATCATCAAAGACAAGCCATTGCTTGGTTGCGGGATTAATACATGGGGGATTGTAGCAATGGATCCATATTTCAATCCCTATCTAAACCATGCAAATTTTATACAAAAGACTGAATACATGGGCATTGTTGAAACAACATATTTGCTTGTTGGCGCAGAATGTGGTCTGCTTGGATTGGCGTCATTGCTCGTCTGGTATCTCTATTATTTGTTTCATGCAATTTACCAATCATTTCGATGGAGAAAAACAGAATATTTCTATCTTCTCATCGGTCTGGTAGGTGGATTGACTTCTAACTATCTTCAGTCAACCCTTGAATGGGTACTGAAGCAACAACTCAATTTCTGCCTATTATTCTGGAGTTTTGGAATTATTGCAGTTTTCATTCAAGGAGCACGCGAACACACCACATTATCCTATCTAGAATTGCTCGCCCTTAGACGGGCGGAATATCGTAGACAACTGGAAATGGCTGCTGCGGCTGAAGCTGAGGAACAAATGGAGCAAGCCGCACTAGAAGGGCAATTGGAACAACCGGTGGACCAGCCGCTGAATCAGCCACCAGATCAGCCGTTTCAGTAATGAATCACATTGCCAGAGCAATACCTAGACATGTTTGCACAAGCACTGTATTCAGCAAAACATCAGCACTAAAAAAGTAACGCGGCGCACCGTTTTAACAATGGTGCGCCGCGCATGTTTTTTTATAACTGACGATTTGCTATATCAGCCTGGCAAGACGTAATATGACTTCGGCGGTTCACCTGTGACTGCATAATAAATACCGCCGACGACAATCACCATCAATCCAGCAATCAAATCGCCTGCGATCAGCCCGATGAACAACGGCTTCAGGAATTGGTAGCATTTACTACCGCCGAAACGCATCACAATCATCTTTAATACGCCGCCTATCACAAACGACCACGCTAACACATATCCGGCGAAACCAGACCATGCGCAGAATATAATCGGATGTACAGGCCACCACGGGATGTGAAGACGCATCGTGGAAAGCAACAGTACGCCGCCACAGCAGAGCGCAAACGCAATCCAGAAGGGCTTTTGCGGCGACGCAACAGCGAAACGTTTCCAACTCTTAACCTTCTCGGAATCCTCCAAAATGCCTTGCGCCAACAACTGCGTACGAGATTTCACGACACTATTGAACGTGTTCTGCGGCGTATTCTTCGTACCGAAACCATCCAACCAGTTGATTCCGCGGTCATAGGAGAAATACCACGTGAATACGATGGCCGCCACCAGACCGCACACCATGACCGTCGCTAACATCGGGAAATACCGCTTCCGGCGAACAGTCTCCCCTGTGCCGTCCAAGAACTTCATGGCGCTCATCATGAACGGCATGAACGTTTCACGCGTATCCATGAAGAACATCGTCGTCGTGAAGAAAATCAAAGCCAGAGTCGTCGGCCCCAGAGCCTGCTCGCCGAACAGCGCGAACAGAATCACGCCCGGATACAGGTTCGGATTCAGATGGTACATGCCGGTTTCCGCGAGAATACGCGCCATGACCAGATAGGCAATGACCATCATGATGGCCAGCATCGTCGAAAGCTGCCAGTCCAGTCCGCCACGCGTGACGCCGATGATGAAGCAGAGGATGCCGACGATGAACACACGCATGCCCCAGACACTTTCATTCTCCGTTTCCATGCTTCCTTTCAGACCAACGGCACGACGCAAAACTTGCCAATAATAATGCCGTCCAGTATAAACTAACACGGAGAAGAAGCCGATGTATGCGCCGAAAACCATGCCCCAGTCCGTTCTCGGAGAATACAGCGTTCCCATACGGAGAGGATAGCCCCAGTTGATGAAACAACCAAAAATGTAGAAGAAAACAAACGGGCTGAATCCCACGCTCAAGCAGACATCCGTCGGTAGCATGTATGCAAGTCCAATAACAGCGAAGAAGACACGGATCCACATCAGAGTTCCGTAGCCGCCACCTTTCACAAACGTCGGGAATGTCTCACGCAACGCACGGAAGTCGAAAACACGTACCACGGGAATTAGCTGGTCAGGGAAATACAGGCAGATGTAGTTGTTCAGATGGATGATGAACACGAACGACAGTGCAATCCAAAAGGATCTATTGTGGAAGATCGGATTCGTCCGCCCCTCCGAATCCGGCATGACGGATTGCGCCACTTGTACGACAGGATATGGTAGATGTTCGTTCGACGCCCATTGTCGATGGAAAACCGTCGCCAGACCAGTCAGTGAAATCCACATGATGATAAACAACGGAATCCAGTATTTCAACGGTTTGCGCCATGCAGACCACGGAACGTCTGAAAATGAAATCCGCTTCGAACTGTCCGTACGCGCCCCCTGGATCATCGTCGTCAAAGCGTCTTTTTCCTCCGGATCAGCCAACATAAACTTTGGAAGATAGTCCGTCACAGGCTTGTAGGTTTTCTTGTCTGGTTGAAGGAGTTTCCAGCTTGTAATCGTCTTCGCGTAATGGTGCGGTAACATCATCGCTCGCGGCAACAGACGCATGAAACTACTCGTCGCCATACAGCAAGCCGGCAGCACTAACGCCATAATCAAACACATCTCACGTCCAGTAAACGGCCGGAAGAAGCCTTTCTTGTTTTTGCGTCCGCGCGACAGTGCCCCCAGCAACGGGTTGACAAGAAACAGGAACACAATCAAACTGCCATAGACCGACAACGGGAAATGCGTTCCCACCATGACGGTCTGATGCAAGACGATATCGTTATAGAAAGCGTAGCCACACAAGAATGTGGCCCCGATTAAACCTATGATGAAAGCACGTAATGACATTCGATTTCCTATGGTTGCGCGTGACAGCGTTTTTTTCTTAAAATTATAAATCTACTACGTTTTCCGCCAAGTTACAACTTTCCAGAACTAAAAAATCCACCATTTTTTATATGAATATTTCACCGCAAGACCCGTTTTGTCATATTTTGTCATGTTTTATACTTGATATTCCATCTTTATACCTTATATTATAAATGATTCCATATATTCAAACTCGACCCCAGAAGGAGAGAACACCATGAACACAGAAAATAATCAACAAGACCTACAGGATGACGGTATCCTGTCGTTTGACGACGCCATCAGCCCGAAAGATTCCGAAAAGCAACCAGAGACAAATACTGCTGATACGGCAGAAAATCCATCTGCCGAAGCATCTTCTGAGCAACAGCAGGAAGCGGCAACAACTGAGACGTCAAACGACGCTGTTCCGCAGGAAAACAACACGGAAATAGACCAAGAAGAGCCCGTCATCACCTTTGATTCCTTTGGTTTCTGCCCTGAAATCATGCAGGCCCTCAATGAAGCAGGCTTCCGTGAACCGACTCCTATCCAAGTAAAGGCCATCCCAAGCGTCATGGAAGGACGCGATGTCATCGGCCAGGCTCTCACAGGAACAGGCAAGACCGCCGCCTTCGGGCTTCCGACCATGCAGAAAATCATGAACGAGCCTGGCCTCAATCTGCTCGTGTTGGTTCCGACCCGCGAGCTTGCCGCGCAGGTTTCCAACGAACTCTTCAAGCTCGGACGCTACGCCAACATCCATACGGCGGCCTTCACAGGCGGACAGTCCTACAGCCGTCAGGAAACCATGCTCGCAAAAGGCATCAACGCGCTGGTCGCCACACCTGGTCGCCTTCTTGATTTGATTGATTCCGGTCATTTCGACGACGTCAATCCCAAGCACATTGTCGTCGATGAAGCAGATGAAATGCTAGACATGGGCTTCCTTGATGATGTCAAGAAGATTTTCGAGCATTTCAACGGCGAACACCAAACCATGCTTTTCTCCGCCACGATGCCGCGTCCCGTCATCCAACTTGCGGAACACATCCTTAAGGATCCTGTGAACATCACGACATCCATCACGGAAAGCACGAACAACGACATTGAACAGCTTTTCTATGTCATTGAAGACCATGAACGTGCTGATGCCGTCATCCGTCTGATCGATGCGGAGAACGTTACCAAAGGCATGATTTTCTGCCGTACGAAGGAGGAGACGGATTCATTGAACATCCTCCTGTCCGCCAGAGGATACAACGTCAACTGCCTCCACGGCGATATGGAGCAAGCGCAGCGCTCTCGCGTCATGGCCGCCTTCCGCCGCGGCGAAATCGACATCCTCGTTGCCACAGACGTTGCAGCCCGTGGCCTTGATGTCGATGATGTCTCCCACGTTTTTAATTACCATTTGCCCTTTGACTCCCGCGGCTACGTCCACCGCATCGGCCGTACAGGCCGTGCAGGAAAGGCCGGAACGGCCATCACACTTGTGACACCGCGTGAAATGCGTCAGCTGGACGCCATCAGACGGAACGTCGGCGCCCAGATGCAGAACAGACTGGTTCCCACCCGCACGCAAGTCACGGAACAACGTCTCAAGAAAATCTTCCATGATGTCCATGACTACAAGCTGGACATGAACATCCTGAACCAAGTGGAAACGCTTTCCGTCAATCAGGACCTGCTCGTCATCATCGCCAAACTGCTTGCACATCAGCTTGAAACTTGCGGCGATCAAGGCCCGGAAGACATCGGTCCGAAAGGTCAGAAACTACAGCGAATTCTTGACCGCAGCGACCGTAAAAACCGTGAACGGCGCGATGGCGGACGCGATGAAGACCGTGAAGAACGTGGTGGCCGCCGTCGTCGCCGTGGTGACCGCGATGATCGTGATGACAGAGGCGACCGTGGAAGCCGTCGTGACCGTGGCGAACGCCGCGGCCGCCGCGAATACGACGCATGGGCAAAGGAAGAGGATTTCGGCGAAAGCGAAGCCACTGTCCGCCAGAAGCCTGGCAATCTCGACCGCCCATCATATGCGGAAAACGCTCCCAATATGCATGAGGAACCAGTCGTTGAACAGGAAAACAACGTTCGTTCTGAACATCATGAAGATGTTACTCGCCAAGAAGTTGCAGACAACCGGCCGGTAGCGGAAAACATGGATTCCATCGACCGTGAGGAAAAAACGGAACGTGTATCACGCGAGGAACGCCCGAAACGTCGTTTTGATGATGACGAACGGCCTGCGCGTCGCCGCGATGATGAACGTCCACGCTATGCCGATGAACGTCCGAAGCGCCGTTTCGACGACGACGACCGTCCGAAACGTCGTTTCGATGATAATGACCGTCCGAAGCGCCGTTTTGATGACGACGATCGTCCAAAACGCAGATTCGATGACGATCGTCCAAAACGCAGATTCGATGACGATCGTCCGAAACGTAGATTCGATGACGATCGTCCGAAACGTAGATTCGATGACGACGAACGGCCGAAGCGCCGTTTCGATGACGATCGTCCACGCTATGCCCGCGACGGGAAGGTCAATCTTCGCGAAAGCGATACCCATACTCCGCGCAAAGGCAAATGGGCGGATAAATTCCAAGATAGCGGCTCGAAAAAGAAATTCGGCGGTGACCGTAATGTCTCCTTCAAGACATCCTTCTCCTCCCACGAAGCCCCACAGGACAAGAAGAAGTCCAAACGGAATCTTCCGCCTCCGCCACCGCAGGTCAGCAAACGTAATACATCGTCTTCAAAGGGCCAGAACTGGTATTTCAATTAGTCGTCGGCCATAAGCCATGAGTCATAAGCGTGCCTAAACCGCTATGCTGTTTAGGCACTTGGCCGTCTGTGCTTTCCACGAATGCGACGATAAACACGATGGCGGAACCACCGTCCAATCTTCAAATACCATGGCTCTCGGTCCAGCATGGCTTGCAAGCGATCGTCAACCATGTCGGGATAATATGATTCCACAATTCGTGCCAATGAAAATTCGTCAGCATGCTTGAAGATTCCAAACAGCAGCCGATCCAGCCAAGATGATTCATCCGTGATTTTTCGAGCCGTCGCCACATCCAGCAAGCAGGGTTCGCCTCCGCTTAGAATCATGATGTTCGCACGATGAAAATCCCCATGGCAGACGTGGCGATCATGCATGGCTAATACCATGTCAATAAGCTTCGTGAAAAACTCACGGCTCGGCTTTGTCTCATCCGTGTAATGGCGCTTGCTCAGTAGCACTTTGCCATCGGCTAGATATTCTTCTAGCAAATTATTGTCATCGGCCATACCGTAAGGACATGGCACACGAATACCTTCTTCCTGTAACATCCGCAAGTTCGCTTCTTCCTTTCGAAGAGCAC
>JAEEGH010009882.1_pt1 | contig 22058 bp, 19 predicted proteins | sample 9134181 | NCBI WGS metagenome assembly JAEEGH01 (sample SAMN16246544, study PRJNA631951) | gut metagenome | biome: gut microbiome; feature: rumen; material: DP-attached | host: Bos | place: Iran: Karaj | collected 2018-10
TTTTCTTGTGATTTACTTTTGATTTCAACCACAAAATTACTGAAAATCAATAATATGTGCAACTTTTTATCCATTTATTTCGCTCTCTTTTCCCTCTTTTCTAATTCCGCCAACGGGTTATCTATAGTATTATTCATGTGGTTATCACATTATTCTTTTCACGCTTTTCCACATAACTCTCAACGAGCCTTGTCGGTACTCCTCCCCTTGGTAGCCTTTGTTTAATACTATTACTTTTGTAAAACCGCCCATATTATTTCATCAAGACAGACTCTAGAGTCATATCAATCATAGGTCTGTTAGTTACTCACCATCATATTCGAAAACCGCTCCAATCTCATTAGCACGACATGCTGAGGTTGATGCGGTTTTTTTCACCAGCAGTCATCCGATATGGACAGACCGCCCTAAACGAATCCTCGTTCAGAAAAAACAAGGCCCATAATTAAACTTGTACTTCACTTGGCCAAGCAGAATTCTATCAATGGATTTCACTTGCACATCCATATTTTTAATCACTTGACCATAAAGGGCAATATTTATGTAGGGTTTGTTTCTTACGCTATTGAAATAAGACGGGTAGATAATGCCGTCCAATCCTTGTGATTTTGCCAATTCCGAAATTCTCCTTGTAACACCATACGAATGACCACCCGCCCTCAATATCTGTCTTATCGCCAAAGACAAATCCTCAGATGGCGTTTCCTCACTTTCTTTTTCTTGAACTTGGTTTAAATCCAGAAGGTGCAAGGTTCTGAGTGGCTCCATGGTAGCCACATACAAATAGTCTTCCATGCTTACTCTGCATTCATGAATACAAGTCTCCACATCAAATGACGCATAGAAAACCACCCCGTCTTTTACATTGAAGCGTCCCGATTTGTATTTTTGCGATTCTGGTGCATCAAAACTCTTCTCGTCAATATCGTCTATTACATTTGTCCTTATTCTAAAAAACCGCAAATCCGTTTTTATTGCCTTAATACTACATTAAGGAAGGACACATACTGATTTCTACATTTTTGCAACCGCCTCATCTATTTTTCTGATAATCAAATTTGTCTTTTCTTTATCCAATAGCTTCAAATGTTTGGCTTTTGATTTCAGTATAGTAGAGATTTTAACCAATTGGGATTTGTCTGCCTTCTTTTCGTCATCAATTTGGGCAATAACGCCACAACCCTCCAAATAATACCTTCCCATAAGGAAGTGACTAAACTCAATTTTTGCAGCATTGGGCAAAGCCACTATACGAGCCGCCAAATCGCGCGGAGACACTTGAGTGAAAATACATTTCATCGCGTATGTGTATTGTCTGTTTGGCGTCAGTTCCTCAAACTGCTTATTGAGACTCTCTCGTGTTGTATCTGGACCAATGTTATTCCAAACCCGCCGCACATATTCTTTTTCTATCACATCCGCTCTTTTTTGAAACAACGTACCAGCATACGATATGATTTCTTTCATCTCCTCAGTCCTGGATTCTTGAAATTCGTATCCACGATCGCTCAGCTGTGTTCTTTGAAAATCGTTCGGATATTTTTGATATAACTCAGCTATGGATTTTTTTGCTATACTAACCACATGCCTCCTACTTAGTTTAATCAACTCGCGTTTCTCCAACGAGAGTAATATACCAGCCAGATGAACCACCTCATAAGCATAATCCAACTCTTTATTGTAGAATCTGGTTTTTTCTTTCTTGAGAATCTCCAAAAACTCCTCATTCGTCAATTTATCGCACCACCACAGCTTTTCCCAATCAGCCATATTTCTGGAATGCAAGATTCTACTGCTTTCAACAAACTGTTTAGGCGAATCAATATATCCAGTTCGAATGAAATTTACCAATTGTTTGATAGGAATACTATAGGCTGAATGATAGATATGATGTCGTTCAAGCAGTGAAACATACTTTTCTTCTAATGCCTGATTGGCCTGTTTGTCTTCCTCAGAGAAATTATACCCTTGGTATTTATCGATCAAAGAGTTTCCTGACCGTGCTTCAATAGAAGCTATAGTCAAATAGGCCACCACGTTTTTAGCAAACACCTCAAAGTTAGGATATTTGCTCGTATCAATAGAAAGCTGTTCGAAAAGGCGAACAACATCCATCATACAACGGCGAGCCAACCGCAGGTTTTCGCTCTTAGAAGCCATAAACAGCTCAATGATGAAATCTTTATTGGCAGTTAATACAGCATTCTTCGCCTCGTCAATAAAAAGACTTGTAACAGCAGCATAATCAACATCGAGTGAAAAAGTCTGACCAACCAGTTTTTCTTTGAAATCTTCATATTTTACCTTCAACTCTTCCTGTTCGGCAACTTTTGACAGCTTCTCCTCGTCACAAAGCAAAATCACCTTTGAGTTTGAATGCTCAACTATGCCGTTGATAAAACCAAACAACTCGTCAAGCGGAATACGGCACCGCTCCAGATCATCAAGAATCAATATGCGATTGCCCTTTATGGCTGATGATTCGCTCTTAAACACCTCCAGAATACCTTCCGCATCCAATAGAGTTTTCAGATCTTCACCTGTGCCGTCATTATCGATATCCACCTTTGATTTCGTAAGAATTTGAAGCGCAGAAAAAGCCACCTTTTTGGCAACAGCCATACCTTTTGAGTACAAGATAGGATAAAGCTTTATTTTGATCTGCCGCACAAAAGAGCTTATCGTGGTTATGCCATTGACGCTGATATAGACAGGCTTCAATTCGATGGTATCAGCACTTGCCTTAACCTTTGTTTTGCTCCACTCTTCAATCTGACGCTCTATATAATAGGTCTTTCCACACCCCCATTTGCCAGATATCATAACAGCAAACTGGGGTCGGTTCATAATCAAATACTCGTTCAAGTATGAAGTAAGTTGTTTATTGTCTTTCATTTAATCAAAACCTTATCAAAGCATATCTCTCGTTAACTTTGCGAAACACCTGTTGTTGTTTTGCAAGAATTGTTCGTGAAACAAATCTTCTTTTACTTTTGCCTCTGTAATGCCCAACAGGTTGGCAATTTTTTTTCTGGCGCTCTTGGGATATTGGGCCTTAAGTTTCTTTATCCGTAACGCCTCCAACTTATGAAACTCATATCTCTCCGTCAACTGGAAGAAATCAACCACCTTACGAAAGCCTCTCCCACAACGGAAATAGATATAATATGCGTCGGGATTGTTCATATCACGTGCAAAGACTTTGTTCAACCGAAGATGTATGCGGACATTGCTTTCGAATGCATAATGACCTCCTGCCGGATTGAAACCCTCGTATTCTGCCTTACTTCTACCAACTTCCCTGTCGAGTTTAATTCTCGAATTGCACACTTGACAACTGGGAACAAAATTGAAAAGTGACAAACCCAACATCGGACACTTGTCTTTGGGAAGAAAATGGTCAACATCAAACTGACGTTTCTTGTCATGATAGACATTGATATATGCAGTCTCGCAATAGTAACATGAGCTTATCCGCAGTTGCGTTGCATGGTCAATGAAGAATTTTGCTATCCTGTCATCGTATTTGTTCGTGTATTTGAAAATCTTGTCTAATTGCTTAAATTTGGGGTTGCGAGCCATCTTCCCCTTGAAATTTTTCTTCTTGAGCGGAAACCTGCGCCTAAGCGATCTGAACCGTTGATACACGTCGGCCAGCACATCCACATCAGCAGTAAGTAAATCCTCTACCGTTTCTGGGAAAACCAATTCCAGTTTCTCACGTTTCTTCCATGCTTCCCACTCTGTTCCCATCGTTAACTTTTCAGCATCAGTGAAAATGCGTTGGTATTCATCGGTCAACGTCGTAAAGTCAGCACTACCCCTTGCAGGATATTCAATTCTCCTCATGGTCTGGCCGTTTATCGTCTTTTTTCCATTCCAACATCTCCTCAACCATATCAGTCAACTCATCGTGCAAATAGCTGTCACCAACAATGCTGGCTATATATTGCATCTTCGACATGGTTTCATCTTTATGTTCCTCCGTCCTATTATCCAAAGGTCGCCAACTGCTCTTTTTTTCTTTCAGCAAACGCATAGCATTGTAATATGCAACCAGTTCTTCCACTTTGCGCTGAGCTATTGTTCCCATCGTGTTAGGCAGGAAGAATGCATCATTGAAGAGATCATGAATATTGGCGGCAAAGGTGGAATGACTCAGCTTATCATTCTTATCACGCGACAAATAAAGGATGTTGCTGGACGGTATATCGCTCAATACAAAAGGCGAATGGGTTATCAGCGTAATGTTGATTCCCGAGCAACTATCCATTTTAAGACCACCAATCGAATCCACCAACAGACCCAAAAAACGTCTCTGCAAATCAGGATGAAAATATAGCTCGACTTCGTCCAGCATAATATTCACATAATTGTACTTGATGGCCGTTGCATGATCTTTGTTACCATTCAAGTCCTGCTTTCCCGACTCCAAGTTCTTTAAATGATAAAGGATATTCCCTATTGTGTAAGCTATCTGTCTTTCTCCCGAACTTAAACCTCCAAATGGAATAATATCGTTATCAGCCTTGCCCTTTTTATATGCTTCATAATGCTCATTATCAACAAGCCTCAACACAACTTCCACAAAGGGAGGTGGAAGCAGGTCTTCCTTTTCCAATTGATGGTAATCATTGCCATGATAAAGATTCTGTCCAATCTTACTAGATATCCATTCCCATGCTTTATCGACATCGACATTCACATTATTGAGATAATAACCCTTTTCTTCACGATATTTCAAGTAAGCCAATGTCTGCCGTATTTTTATGGTACGGTGAGAACTGTCCCTTAAAAGATCTTTCAAGTCGTTCTTAAACTGAATCTCATCATAATGATGCATCATGTCGTCCCACACGGTTTCGTAATGCTTGTAAGTCCATATCACTTTGATAGTCTTGTAGGCGAGATAATCCCAGGCCTTGCAATATGTAGGGTCTTTATATAGGGGGCTGTAATCTGGGCCCAATAAATCATGCCAGAAGTCCTTTATCGGTCGCTCCAGTCCAGCCAGTTTGGATGCCTGCTCATCGCTGACAACAAACCGTTTTCTTATCCATTGCTCTTCAAAGCTCTTGTTGGTGTCGTATTCCTTTCTGTAAATAAAGAAGCCGACAATATGATGCGTCTGGTTAATCTCACGGAAAGGGAATGCAAAATGGTCAATTGCCCCACCCTCTCGCACCACCTCACGTTGCTCAAATGCCAGCGAGATAAGATTCTGTTTGCCCAACATATTCACTTTGGCCGCATTGATATAACCGTCCTCACGCATAGGATGAATCACCACCGGCGTTTGGTAGCCATCGTTTTTGTGGAACACCCCTTTCAGCCAATAACGGTCTTCTTCTGTTATGTTTGGATTAAATTTTCGGAAAAACTGCAATTTGGCCTTGTTGGTCATTTCATACTCATAATCACGGTAGTTGTAGGCGTATAATGAATAGTTGCTCACCAAAGTATAAAACCACTCCTCCAACAGATTCCGCAGCCCCTCTTGTGGCGGAAGCACTTTATCAACAGGCTCATTGCCATTCAGAATCTCTATAGTATCTTTTTTGTCGTAGACTTCTATTACATGGGCATTGGTTTCACTGTACAGCTTGTCAAGTTCTTCCACATCCGCCGAATAGGTGGTCAAGGTCAGTTTTCTGCCCTTACTTGTCAGCACAAGCACTTTATTGTTGCGGTAAACCGCCAGCGAGGCATACACATTGTCGATATAATGCAAGTGTTGTGCACTCGAATACACATATTCCTCGCCAATGATGGCTGCTGACAGATTGTTTATCAGTCGGATAACTGTATCCACAATGGTACTTTTCCCAGTACCGTTTTGCCCCACTATCGCACTGACACTAATATTTAGCCACTTGTCGGTTCTAGAATACAAATATTCGTTTGAATCAAAAGCATTCTCCTCTACAGTTATTTTTTCAATGTCACCGTTTTTGCTTTCTATTATCTTGAAACCCTTGTTAAAATAGAACCATTCTGTTCTGCCATACAGCGATTTCTGAATACACTTCGCCTTGCGAACATCACCCATGCACGTCCCTTCATACAGATAAAACCGCACACCTATCAGTTTCAAACCTCTTGATGGCATAACCATATTTCTATTATTATCCATCTCAAACTCAATTGGCTTCATCCAATATCTATTACTCATTTCATCCATATAATACAAAAAACAAATCAAATACCCAAACCGTTTTACACCTGCTTACTAAATAACACTTCGGCCCCGTTGATATATGAAATCATATAATACAAAAATTGTTGCGGTTGAGTTTTCAGGAATTCACTCACCAGCCAATACTCCTTTGCCGTCAGAATAGAGTCAAACAAGTCTGGGTGGTACCTTGTAATTGACCCGAAAAAAAACATTGCGTGATATATTATGGCCGGAGACGACATCCGTTGAGAAATTGGCGAAATAAACAATTTGTATTCTAATCCATCGGTGTAACTCCACAGCCCCTGGTTTCTCAGCTTTTTTGACAGCGTATGCCATTCGGCTATTGTTGGTGATGGGGTTGTCTTAACGTATGAATCATTTGTCAAAAAATAACTATCTCCATCTTTTACCACCACATAACCTCGAGTATTTAACGCATTCATTATAATATCGTCACACCCATCAATCCTTGCATTGAAACGCAACCTGTTTCTTTGCGAATAACATTCTATATCAGTAATCTTATAAAAATGCTCTGGCACATTAATGATCTCACTATAGGTCCTGTTTATACCCACACAATCTCTCATTAAGTCAATCACCTTTATGTTGAACGACGATGACATTCCACCACCGCCAGCCACATAAGCGGGTAATTGGTCTTCCAAGACTTTCAGCAAAAACTCACTAATAGATAATTTTCCACCACTTGATTGCCACAGCTTTATTTCCACATTATCCAGTTTAGTAGTTGCCGTAATACTTTCCCCAATACCATGAACATATTTTTTCGTACTGCCTTCAAACTTGTCTAAGTTTATGGCAATTTTCGTCAGATTCATGAACGAGTAATAATATAACAAGGGTTGTGACTTGATTGGAGCTGTTTGCGCAGTTTCATAGAAATACTCTGCTTGGTCTAACAAGTCAAGTAAATACTTTTGTTGAGTTGTGGTTAATGGTAACCCCGTGGTCTTATGTTTACTAACTCTAATGGTATAATTCAGAAACGACCATACGTCAGACACTCGTATTTTATCACAACTCAACAAGTAGTTTTTAGATTTTGCTGGTGAAAACAACGGAAAACCACTCCCAAACTTTTTTTGTGGATATTTTTTAGCAATTACCATTGGTATATGTTTATTTCATTTTAATGATGTACTCTTCCCTAAAAACCCATAAAAAGTATACTGGCAATCTCTGACAATCTTAGTCTCGCTATGATGTAATTCATATTCAAATAGTTTTCTTGTTGAGCAAATGCCTATCTTAACACACTTAAAAAACCGCTCCAACCTCATTAGCAGTTTTTCATGCAAAAGTTGATACTGTTTCCTTCCAACCATCCGTCCGATAAGAGCGGGCCACCAAAAACAAAAAAATTTACATCAGATTTGCTTCCTTAAAAAACTTTAGTTTCCCCAATCTCTTTACCCTATCTCCATCAACCAATCATTCTTAGCAAACATTTTGCCGTAAGTTGGTTAAAGCATCGATGTATCGACTTCATTTCCTTTAATCCACTCAATAATAGCCTCCTGAAAACTCAGTTCTGTCTCATAACTAATAGAAAAACCTACACCAAAGCGGAGATTCCTTTCAGTGCTTATAAGCAGAACTCCGTTCCAAAAATACCCAAACTCTCTGCAAACGCACCAAACCAGACTATTTATGTAAGATTCGACAATACAAACAAACAATAAATACGTCTGTCAAGTAAAACCTTAGTATTTGAAAAACAATATTATGCCTCTGTTATTTCGTTAATACATTGTCCTTCCGAACAATAATCACCCGAAAGATTCAACTCAATGTCGTGAGCCTCGCCACATTTAGGACATTCAAACACAAAGGTATTCTCCCCACAATTCATACAAAAGCCCGGCATTGTATGGTGATTCTTTTCGTTGTGAATATTCAAGTTGTCATATATCACCGATCGTTTTGTTCCACAAAAAGCACAGTCCACCCGGTTGAATACGGATGGCGACTCATATCCACAACAATAACAGATATCATCCTCGGGAACAAATGTTCGATGTGAACATATCACACATGTCCAAGCAGTTTGAGCATACTTTTGGGCATATTGTTCCATCGCATTGACATAAGGCTGATAAGTTTTCAGCTTATCATATACCCAATAACCCAGTTTGCTTTCAAGAATCTCTGTAGGTGTTTCCCCCGTGGTAACATCCGTGAGCAAAACTAATATCACGTGAATAATGTAATAAAGTAAATCGTCACGTAAAGTGGTTAACTCCGCATCGTCAAAAGAACAGGTAAAATGGACTATCTTGTTGCGATATGTCTGAAAGCGGTCTATTTCTTTAAACTCTTGTTTTGTTAACCGGGTAAGATTTTTAGATTTAAGATAGTTTTTCTGTTTGTCGAAATCTTCAACTTTGAGCGTGTTTTTCGTGAAGAGTTGAACGAGATCCAATTCTTTCAATTCCTTTTGTTTGTTTACTAGCACACTACGAACTCCCTCATAATAAACCAACGTAGCACGGACAGCCAATTCAAGGGAAATTTGGAGTTCTGCACAGGTAAGCGTCAACAAATCAATATCAATCTCTTCAATTTCTTTTTTATCTTTATCCAGCAATCGTTTTAACGCTTCACTTAGAAAAAGAAAAGAATTATTGACAAGGCTGTCGAATATCTTTTTATCAAATACCGTCATTTTTCGATATTATTTTGTTGCAGAAATCGCATTCCATAAACTCCATCATGCCGGCCTTTATTTCAACTTGAAATTCTTATTCAGAATATCGTCAATCTCGCTCCTCACTGAGGTATAATCATCTTCGTTCATCAAAGAATTTCCCTCTAGCTCAACGGTCATAACATTCTTACCTGACGCTTTGTAATCATCCGAAACTGAATAAATAACTTGACCATTGTTTGGACGATGATTAATGGCGAAGCCTATCATTTTGCCAATACTCTGGTCTGTGGTCCCGTTTTGTTTGAACTCATCTATTACAATTGGTAACATGATAGGTGTACTATATTTGTGCATAATGGTCAGATACGAGAAGAAGTACGCTAATGTTTCCTTGGGGTGGGAACTACCAGAACCTTTAATCTTTTCACCTAAACCATGAGGCTTTCTCTTATCGAAAGCACTTCCAAGTTCCTTCGAATAACCGCCTAGACAAGCATTGAAATCGTCCAATATCACTTTAAGACGGTTGGACCCCTTAAGTGACTTTAGTTTATCCTCTTCTTCCTTTATATCGTCTTCCACGCGCTGTAAATTCTCTTCAAACTCCTGTTCTTTTTCATCGAAAAGCATTTGTAACTTTTCTATCACCTTATTGTCAAGATACTCCTTCAAAGTATATTCCTCTTTTTTGGTGGTTATAAGGGCTTCTATCTCTTCTATTTGTTTTTTCAAGTCTTCCGATTTCTTGTTTACCCGTTCTATCCTCTTTTCTATCTCATCCAGTTCCATCTTATACTTTACTATCAACTCTCGGCTTTCTTCCTTATCAACATTCATTCCATAACGAGCCAACGTAGTATTCTCTGTTTGGGCACCACAGACTGGGCATATCAACATATCCTCATGTTGAATAGCATAATTGAAGTCCTCTTCTATCGCCTTGATATTCGCGTGTAATGATGCCATCCGACTTTCTTTGAAAAGTTTATCAAAATAAAGTTCCTCCATTTCCTTAAGTATTTTATTCTGTTTTTCCTTAAGGTCTTGTATCTTTATTACAAATGAATCTATTTCTTCTTTGAAAGCCTCTTCTGTCAATGATATCGTATTATGTGAATTCAGTTTATCCCTGATTATCGAGATAAAGTTATTCTGAATGGTTTTCTTGTTTTTCCACTTTCTATACTCGTTCTGCAACGACAAGAGGTGTGACCTCGAGAGATAATAGTTATAATTGATAACGCCAGTATAATATAGCATCACGTTACGCTTCACTTGTTCATTACCCACCTGTATAAAAGATGACCAAGGTTGTTGCCAACCTGAATCCTGGTCTATGTAGAACGGCATAAAGTAACAACCGACTGGAAGGCGTTTCTTCTGTGACTGGTCTGAATAATGGTATAAGTTCAGTTCAAATAGTACAGACAGTGCTTGTGCTTGCTCCTCGAGGTTGTTTGTTTCCGAGAAGTAGGTGTTGTCTGGGTTAAGCAAATAGTAGTCCTTCCCTATACGCATGGCTCCGTGGGTAATTCCGTCTATCTGGAATTTCAGTAAAACAATAATATAATGAGGATCCCAACCTTCGGGGTACTTGTTGACCTGTGCGCCAAAAACGCCGTATAGCGATTTCAGGAGACAGGACTTCCCCGCGCCGTTACCGCCTTTTATGACAACAACATCACTGTCGAGGCTTATCCTCTTTGCTTTCTTCTCTCTGTATGACAGAAATAGAATCTCCTTGAATCGTATATTTTTCATATTTCTTGGTTCTCAAACTTCTAACTAATACCTTTAGGTTGCCTTTGTTGTTTTTAGAACATTTCATATAGTATTAAGCATGTGAGATAGTCGTCATTATACCTCATTGTGAAACTCTCGTCTTCTTTTAGTTGCTCCAACACCTTTTGAGACCATTCCCATTCGTTAAAGTCGCCCGTTATCTTGTCAAGAAGCAGGTCTATCGTTTTATAGAGCCTGAGAAACTCATGGTTGTCATAAACCAGGAAATCTTCTTTGATAGCATCAATTTGTCGAAGTATGCTCCTTCGCTTTGCTGCTGCATTATCAGGAAGATAACGTGATAGGCTGTTTTGTATTACAACTTTTTTACCCTCAACATTTTCGTATGTTTCCAGTCCTTTCAGAAACTGATGAAACTGTGTTTTTGTAAATGCCTTGTTCTTCACCAAATCCGCAACAGAATCAGGTATTGCCTCATAGTCATTTCTTTTCTTGATTTCTCCCATCAGCGTATCATACACGGGCCTTACAGCGACTTTTGCCTGCGGTATATGCTTGTTCAAGAAATCCGTCAGAAAGCCTATGATTGTCGCCGTGTGGTCCTCAATACTCATCTGGTTCTTGATGAAATGCAGGTGTTCAAACACGCTGTCATCTAAATTAGGCAATTCTTCCTTTATCCTCTGTTTGATATCATCCTGTGCCTTTTGAGTCAAATGAGAAAAATCAATTTCGTTTGTCCTATTGTATTCTCTCCCTTTGATAAGCGTTCCACCAAAACCAGCATTTGTAACAAAGAAATAATCACGGGCATTTGAGGGAAAGTCTAACGAGTGAATAAGCAATTTGGCTATCTTGGAATATTTGCCTTCTACTTCAACATCATCAATAGGCTCGCTGAACAATTCGGTTTGAACAGGTTTCTTCTTCGTTTTTTTATGGAGAACTCTGGTTAATTGTTCCCGTGTCCAACCCACTGCTGACGCATTTGTCTTGACTTGATAGAAATCTATGTAATTGGGGTCTACGTCTGAATCCAACACTAAAATATCGTCTTGATAGTCAAAAATAATAGTATAGGGCTGTTTTGATTCTTCCAATTCGAGCAATTTCTTCAGCCCCCAGTCAAGCTGGTATGCAAACCTATTTGCCGCCAATGGCCCCGCGTTTTCTCTAGGTTTCTTGGCAACTATACTATCAAACGCATTCATTTCCTATTATTTATCACATTCGCATACTTTTGTTTCACTCCAACAGCCATTCGCTTAGAACGAGCCACAAAAATAATAAAATGCCGTAAGATTGCTTCCCTCACTAAACTTCGTTTCCCCAATCTGTTCTCCTTATCCCCATCAAATAGTCACTCTTTGCAACCATCCTCCCATACCAAGAAACAAGCCTCAAAGTATCGACTTCATTCCCTTTTATCCACTCGACAACGGCTTTCGGGAAATTCACCACCGCCGAAGCGAGGGTTAGATTGATGGCCTAATTATACACATTTAGAGCTAACAGGTTTTCAACATTTCATAATCTTTTCAGTCTTATCAATCTCTATGCATACATTATCTAGTGACTCATTCCCCAACGAAACCATGATTTCCGGGTTAATCCATGAAAGAAAAACTGTTATTTTTGCGTACATATCCTTTGCGTATGTCATATCGAACACCTTATTCGAAAAACACAACGGCTCATTATGGCTCACCCTATTGCGCAACAGCCTGATTTCTTGAATCATTGTGTTCACTTCCTTACGACCATATCCCGCGGGCAAGTTTTTGAATATCTGGCAAGGAACGCCTTTCAACAATGCATAATGATGCGTCTCATACAAACTATTCCAAAAACCAAGATTTAACTCTGCTATGACTCTACCTGCCGTCACATTCCGCTTTTTTGCTAATAGTACATGCTCCGAACGCTCCACTTCTCTCTTTAAAAAATCATTTACCACCACTTTCCCCGATTTTTTCGCTTTGTGAGTCAAGCTGGAATCTGACATAAAACCTGTTTTTTGATTAATGATCCACTGTACATCACCAAAATGAGCAGCGATTGCATAATGCAACTGGTTCCGCAAAACCACCTCGAAAAAACTTAACAAAGGCTGAAATGACTGTGCAATCCTTGCATTTGCATAATACATCTTTTGTGCTTTCCATTTATCACCATTTGCAGCTTTAACATATCGAGAAACACGGGCATTAGAATAAATTTTCGAAAACTTTTTGTAATTCATGTTTGTAATATCAAAAAAACATGTATTTTTGCCCACGTAATGCTTGGTCAAGCCTCTGCATCATCTGCACGTAACCAAGTTTCCGAATACCCGCTGCTTTTCAAAGTTGGCGGGTTTTTTACTTTACGGTCGCCAAAACCCAACAGGTGCAAGGCCTTGGCCATAGTTGCTTCTTTCCAAAAAGTGGCCGTCCGATAAAGACAAGCCGCATAAAGATTTGTTCCAGATGATGCTCAGCCGCAATCGAAGATAAGGCGTAGCAAAGATTAATGATAGATTTATGTAAGATTTGCTTCCAAAAACCTCAGATTTGTTTCCAAAAAACCCCGTCCGATAAGTACAGTCTTCATTTTATCTCACACAGATATCACAGATATCACGGATTTTGTTTGCCTGGCGGCAAACGTTATTTATTATGCATGTTTTGGGCATGGCAGGCATCCACAACGGTAACGGTTTTGCCGTCGAAAGTATAAGCAAAGTACCATTTATCCGTGTTGGCCATGTAATAGCCTTTCCAACGTGACAATGTGGGTTCGCGCCTAAGAAGCGAGCGTTCTATTTGGTACATGGCATCAAAAGCATCATCAGCGTTCTTATGCATTAACTCCTCGGAGTATGTATGCATATACTTCTTTGACACGTTACGATAAAACGTGTTTATCTTCGCAAAACAACGTTTTCTGATTACGTATTTCATCCTTCAGCATAAACCTTTCTGATAGTCTCATGGAGCATTGCACGAGCATCCTCCAAGTCCATCGTCTCATCATCTTCAAATTCCATCTGCTGAATGCGTAAATCAATCAACTCCTGTACCCAGCGGCGGATGGCCGCCTTATCTGAAAGATTGGGGTTCATCTCTTTCAGCATTGCCTCATCAACATTAACTGTAACCGTACACATGGCTTTATCTTTTGATTTCGATTTGCAAAATTACACATTATTTCTATTGCCCGCAACAGCACATGTTCCATGAAGCCAAGGCCATCCGATAAGGACAGGCCGTCCGTAAAGCTCCGCCACAATCAAATATAAGGCGAAGCAAAGATTAATGATAGATTTACGATAGATTTGCTTCCTTACAATCTCGAACACGAATCTCTCGAATCTACACGAATCCTTTTGCCTCCTCGTCGTATTACCATTCGTCTAATTCGTGTCCATTCGTGTTCAAAAAAATCCGTGTTCCTATTTCAACATTAATTACCGTTAATTGACCACAAATTATCCATTAATTTTTTAATGATTAATTATATGGATAATTACACGATAATTAACGTTCAAAAACTGATCGAACACCAAGTTTTCGAACTTCTATCTTAGCTTAAATTATTCACTTCTTTGCGACCAATGTTTGCTATATCAAAAAAACATGTATTTTTGCCGACGTAATGCTTGGTCAAGCCTCTGCATCATCTGCACGTAACCAAGTCTCCGAATACCCGCTGCTTTTCAAAGTTGGCGGGTTTTTTACTTTACGGTCGCCAAATCCCAACAGGTGCAAGGCCTTAGCCATAGTTGCATCTTTCCAAAAAGCGGCCGCCCGATGAAGACAGGCCGCATAAAGATTTATTCCAGATGAAGCTCCGCCGCAATAGAAGATAAGGCGAAGCAAAGATTAATGACAGATTTATGTAAGATTTGCTTCCTCCCTCATCACCTTCGCCACCACCATCAAACTTTCAACTTAATACTCTACACTTACAACAAACTTTAAACTCTAAACTCTAAACTACCAACACTCCTTCCACCTCATGCGGCACAAACGGCCCCTGCTTGCATTCAAAGATGCAGCTGTTTGGCTCCAATGCTTCCAACGTGTGCCAGACATTCTTGGGAATATCCACGCCGAAGATGCCGTCATCCTGGCAGAGCACCACGCTATCAACGACTGAACCATCGTCGTTGTAGGTGGTCACACGAATCTTACCACGGAGAATGACGAAGGTCTCGTCTTTGTCGGGATGATGGTGAATGGGGACTTCAGTTCCAGGTTCCAAGGCATTAAGCATACGATGGCATAACTCATCAAGGCTGTGATGAAAATTATAGTTCATTCGCAGCCGGGGTGATGCCTTGGCTTGGGCTGACAAATCGTTTAAAATCTTGTTGTCTATGACCATATTCCATTAACTAAAACGAAAGAATATCCATCTCGGAAAGCGGCTCCCAGCGTCCATCTTTCACCGCCAGCACTACCGAGCCCGATTCCACGGCATGGATGCTATGCCACTGCCCGGCAGGGATGTTAACCGCCACATTGGGGCCGCAGGGTGACAGCTCTATGACATCGGTACAAATGTGTTCCAACTCGTCGTAAAACTTTTCCATCACACGGCCTCTTATGCAAACCACCGTTTCTGAGGTATGCCGATGTCTGTGTATGCACTCGGGCGAGCCAGGTTCTATGGCATTCAGCATCCGTTGCGAACCGTCTTCTTCAGAGTTGCGCAAATCAAGATTCATACGTAAACGAGGCGAGTTTTGCGCCCGCCTCGTCAAATCATCTAATATGGCCTGCGTTATAATCATATTCTCTCCCCAGCATACTCCATCTTCTTCCCAAGCACTGTGCAGAATAACATTTGAATATCCTTGACAAAAGAATAATGCCGATAATAATAGCAGTTCAGCCACACCTTGTCGGGATAGATGACCGTGTCGTTATACTCTACCGCTATGTCTTGCGGGTCGCGGGTGTCGCTTTGCTGTTGTTTTGGGCGACACAAAATCACCTCCTCAAACAACCAGAAAAGGTCAACTCTCATTGTTTCATTATCAACTCGGCTTTGTCAATAAGCAAATTAAACCATAAGCGGTAAGCCGAAAGCAACTATATCTCGTCAATATAGCAGAAAGACTGCGGAGCATGAAAGCCCACTATTCTCATGTAAGGGTTCACAGGGTTCTCGTAATGAATCAGGTTCTTGATTTCTATGGCGTAGCCCTCCGATCGGCCATTGAAATAGCCATCGAAAAACCGTTTGCTAATGCCAGAGTATTTCTTGGTTTGCCGCCACATCTTCGAGGGTTCCGATGCCAGAATCTGAGCCACTTCAAACTCCCCCACAATTCTGCTCACCGGTGCCGAGGCGTAGATATACACCTTTTTCACCGGCTGCTTGAAAACGCTCTTCCTGTATTCAAATTTTTTCTTTCCGGCCAGTATTTCCTCCACAAACTGTGGCTTAATCGATAAAATAGCGTTCATCTGCTTTTCCTAACTTAATGATTTTCTTAAATTGCTCGTCCGTCAGCTGCAGCAGCGACGGACGGGCATGTGCGTCCAATGCGTCGCCTTCCACCAGGTCTTTCCTGATGGCCCGCTTGCTGAACGCCACGTTATACAGCATCTTTATTACCACCAAGTTCCTTTTCGAGCGAAACCACTGCCGGCGGTCACGTTCGGGAAATACACTATATTGGGTGTAACGCATAAACTCTTCCTCGGTCTTGAAATCCCACCATTTCTTCACTTCCATCACCGTGCACACCGTGGTCACCACAGCACGATACCAAGCCCTGCCGGGTTCATCGGTGGTGCGATAAATCACCACCAGGTCACCAAACATCATCTGGGCGCATTCGGGATTCCAACTGATGTAAATCTTATAGATGCCGTTAGTAGGGGTGCAATCCTGTACCATGTCGTAGCTCTCGTTTTTCAGTATCGAGTCAGGAAACAGAGGAGTGTGCCACATCGGGTAGATACCCAGCAGCCATTTCCTCTTGCCCTCGGTTCTCATGCGTGGATAGTCTTTCAGCAAATGTCCTTCCTCTGCCCTCATATCCTTCACCATCACCCATTCACTGGTTGCCCCTCGTTCTGAGCTCGTCGAAGGGTGGGGCTTGTCAGCCTTGTGGTTGAACCCGAATCGACTGAACAGATGTATAAGATATTGTAGTTCCTCGGTCGGAAAGATGGTCACATACACCTCATCCACGTTTTCAGCCATGGCCCTGTCCATGATTTTCTTCATGAAGCGTTCGCCACGGCGCGTGCCGCGGCTCAGCAACTTGAAGGTGCCCACCTTCAGTCGTTTCTTGGCTGGCAATGTAGGAACCACATCGGTCACATCATCCGTTTCTACTTTCAAGTAGAGGAAATCAGACACGTGGCCTTCAGCATCGTGAAACACGTAAGCCTCAGCACCTTGGGCTGCTTTCTTCGTGTACCACTCCGAAAATTCCGGGTACGCCGCCTTCAGCGAATCGAAGAACGAATCCGCCAAGTCGATATCTTTGAATGGAGCTAATTGGATGTCCATTGTGTTATGATTTATGTTAGAACTTTACTCCCTCCCAAAAAGATTCATATTAAAGTCCTTGCGGCCTTCTTCCAATTCTTCCTCTGCTTTTTGGGCTTTATTGATATATTTCTGTAACTCCTTGGCCATTGCCTTTTGTTCTGCCAGTTCTGGCAAAGGAATCACAACAGACAAGAAATCGCTCATCGACAATCGCGACAAAACGTATGTGCGTTTGTTCATAGCTTGAAGCTGTTCTAATACAGGGTCACTTGTTAACACCATCATAAGATAGTTCAAATCAACCTTTTTTTTATCGATTTCATACAAATAGAAATCCTTCGTTACCAAAGCGCCATCTAATTCTTTTGCAGCAAATCCCACTCCACCCATATCGGCCTCAAACGAAGAAACAACCAAGTCATTAGGGTGCACCACAAACATTTTCTCTGCAAATGCACGGCCATATTCAATGCGCTTTACATCCACTCCCATACCCCTGCGTCTTACTCTTAATACTTTGTACTCTTTGTCGGGTTGTGTCACAGCTTTATTTCTCCTGAGTGTAAGAATCTCTTCAAGTGTAACGGTAGGGTATTTTTTTCCTATCCCATCACGAAGGAATAAAAGTGTAATGTTCCAATTTTCAACATTTGAGAAACTAAAAACTTTACAAAAAGCGCTTTCTGATGGGAGCTGGTTTGAATAAATATACGCCCTTACCTGCGAAACAGCATCCTTAATCTCAGATTCATTCAAACCGCCTTTGAGCAGTGTAGCACTGCACTGTCTGAAATGCGAATTCCGTCCCGAGTTCTTTAGGAAAATAACCTGATATGAATTCTTGGAAGAATGTCCCGAATATGCCACTTCATCACATCTGGTGATATTTAGAATTTCTGATTTATTCAACATGATTTGTCTGAAGTTTCTTTTGGCACGCTTTTCCATCAAGCCAGAAGGAACGATGATAGCGGCAATACCATCCGGATTCAGTATTGCCAGTATTTTCTCAATGAAAATCTCTTCTATTTCCCGGTAATCATAGGTGGGCCGTTCCCAATTAGCGCCAATCTCACTGAGCACTTGACGTCTTGTTGGAATATGGGCGACTATACAGTCGTATCCTGCAACAGGGACTTCGTTCGCTTTCTTTGCAAAGTCCTCACAAGTAAATGTGTCTTCGTCGTAGCCATATATCATTAGTGCCAATTTGGTAGTATTCACCATTGTCCGACTGATGTCATTACCATAAAGCTTAATTTTGCCACTTTTTTGGCAATAAGCTTCAGCCAACGAACCACCTATGCCACAGCAAGGGTCAAAAACACTTTCAATGCCATTTAAGTCTAGCACGTTGAACACATATTTTGTCAATATGCTTGGCGTTGAATAATCACTGATATTCCCTCCAAAATTCTCTTGGAGAAACTCCGTAAACGCCCGTCCCAGTTCATGTTTTTCGCCATAGTCAAAACAATATGGTTCGAGCGAGGTATAGACCTCATCAAATGTTTTGGATTTAATGACTTTTTCGCTCCACCCTGCAAACGAAGAAAGCGACGCGCCTAGTTTTACCACCAACACCTTGCACAATTCTTCTATACAGGCTTCTTGTGAAAGCCTTTCTAACCTCTTAATCGTTGCAAGGCACCGATTTAGAGTATTCCTAAAGTTCTGTATATAATCGTATTCCACCATAGTCTTGTTTACAAATCCAACACTTTAATAATTTCCTCCAGCAGAGGCCAAAAGCCCTCATATACTTTAATGTCAAAAGTAGCCTCATGGAAATGATTAAAAATATAATTCTTTATTGCGGTTTCCGCCGCACTCATCCTCTTTATCTCATTGTATTTCGGGAATCCCGTAATATTGAAATCCGGTATGTTTTCATCTTTTCCTTTATAGCATGATTCGGGGAAATAGTCTTCCACCAAGAAGTCGTGATTAATCGTACGGTTATAGATGTTGGCATACAACCTGCTATCAATCTTTCCCCTCAGCTCTTTGTGACTGTCCAAAAAATCATTCAACTTGTTTTGTGCATCCTTTCCAGCCTGGTCGTTGTCGAAAAGGAAAAGTATCTTATCATAATAATCGGCAATGGGGAGTAATGAGTTTTCCAAGAAAAAGTCAACACCGCCAGCCCCATTCATGCAAAAAGCAGCGGCTTCCTTTTTTAACTTCACCACTTGTGGATACTTTTCTTTTAATCGCTCAACTGCCTGCTGTATATACAAGATGTCGCTCTTTCCCTCGGTGATGAAGACTTTTTTTCTAAATGAAAACAAAAAGCTATCAAAGAATGTGATGTGCTTGCCCGAAAGATTCCCTACAACATCCGACCACTTCTGCTTATTTGGGAAACCGTCCATCACCGTTTCCACAGCTTCGGGCTTCATCATACTAGTCATAATTGGCGAGTGAGTCGTCATCAACGTGTATCCTTTTGCCGAAGCAATTAAGTCAAGGATGTTTTTCTTGGCTGTCACATCCACATGGGCGTCAGGTTCATCCAATAGGTACACTGTTTGTTCATCACCCAAAATTCTGGTCATAAGCATCATCAGTATCCTTTTCTTATGACCTTCGCTAAGGTTCGTCAAAGAGAGTCCTGTATCTGTTTTTATTTCTATTGATCTGACAGCTTTCTTCATTTTTACCCCCAACTCCTTATTCTCTTCAGGCATTGCGAGCGCATAAAGCAAATAATAGAGTCGTCTGCACTTGGCCAATTCATCATCACCCACTATACCCAGATTGGTAGTTTTGATGGCTCTCATGTAGAGATCTGGTTGTTTCAGAGTTTCCAACAATTGCACTGCATTGGCATCTTTGTAACCTTTAGCGTTTTCATCTATTCCCACTTCAACTTTGATTCTGTCAAGTGGTATTTCTTTGCCCCATAGTTCCTTGACAAAATCTTTAACCTCATCTTGTTCAGAGCATAGAAGGGTGATGAGCGCTATAGCCCATTGGTATCTGTTTACGTAAAGTATCGTTGGTTCGTCCACTGCGTTCATTTGTGTGTTTCCGAAGTACTTTACGTAACTATGCTTCATGTACTCTTCCCACAAACGATGATCTTCACCGCTATAGCATACTATCAGTCTCTTTGGGAGATCGAAGACTTCTTTGGCTACTTCGTTGGTTCCGCCTTTAAATAAGAGATTAGTGCCGTCAAATTCAACTTGCTTTTCATCATCCAATCTGAGCTTATAGCTAAATTTTGGGTCTTGCCCTTCAATCAAATGGCAACAGACTGCGGCAACGGCTTCCACCCAATTACTTTTCCCTGAGCCGTTTTCACCTACCAAAGCCGTGTAGCCATCATCAGAGAAAAACAAACTTCCCTGTTGAATATTCTTATATTCGTCGATATACAAACTTGTTAGCTTCATCTTCCGCTTGAATATTGTTTGTTATATAGTCAAATAATCTGTAATGTGAGACTCAAAGCGCATTCTATCAGAATAATCAAACTTCCAGTCTTCAATTGGGTTTTTAGCAAACAGTTCTTCAAACTCTTTGATACCTTGAGACATCACTTTTTTAAGATAATCAAATAAACTGTTAAAGTCATCAAACTGGAAGCCTTCTATTACAATAGCATCTTTAGGATTATACGCCCCCATTTCCAGACCTCCGATTAACATGTAGTGTGGCAAATATTTATTCTGAAGACTGATATACTGATTCTTTGCGCCATCTGAGAGTTTTTCAACTGGGACATCAAGAATATCCGTATATACCGACAGCGGGGCTCCAATCTTTAATATTTCTCGAAATCGGTTCTTCAACCATTTATGAGCAATCATTTCAATAAAGCCGTCCCAATTCTTTAGTATTACATTTGAACATTTTGCCGCCTCTATAGCACCTTTCTGATACCCATTCTTTGAAATAAAGATTCCAAACATTGAACCGGAGTCTTGAACAACAGTTCTAAAAGCGTGTATCTTTTCTTGTGAAACAGGCGCATTCCAATATTTGCATTCACAAACGAACTGTTTCAGCATTTCTTCATCTGTCATTGCAAATACATCAACCTCAACCTTGCCTCTCACAAGTTCAATAGTCTTGGCTGTTTCTGCCTGGTACCCTGCTTGGTTCAGGTATTTACAAACCTTGTCTTGCAAGTCTCGCCAATCTGTAGGTATTTCTTTAGTAATAATCATAGATAATTGTCGTTGTTGTCCATAATCTCACTCTATAAATTATTATGTCTCATTAATATCCTTCACAAGAACTTTCAAACAATCTTCAATATTATCGTCTCTCGACATGTCAAGATTCTTAATTCCAAATCCTCCTCCGTTCAATCCGTGCAAATCCGTGTTCAAAAAAACATATGTGTTCAATTTCCAACATTAATTGCCGTTAATTGACCACGAATTATCCATAAATTTTTAATGATCAATTATACGGATAATTACACGATAATTAACGTTCAAAAACTGCTCGAACACCATGTTTTCGAACTTCTATCTTAGCTTAAAATGTTCACCTCTTTGCGACCAATGTTTACTATTTCAAAAAAATATGTACTTTTGCTGCCGTAATGCTTGGTCAAGCCTCTGCATCACCTGCACGTAACCAAGTCTCCGAATACCCGCAGCTTTTCAAAGTTGGCGGGTTTTTTACTTTACGGTCGCCAAACCCCAACAGATGCAAGGCCTTGGCAATAGTAGCTTCTTTTCAAAAAGCGGCCGCCCGATAAAGACAGGCCGCATAAAGATTTGTTCCAGATGAAGCTCTGCCGCAATAGAAGATAAGGCGAAACGAAGATTTATGACAGATTTATGTAAGATTTGTTTCCTTAACCCTTCTTACAACTCCGCCCCGTCAGTCACATTCCGTGTTGACAAAGGGTTGGCTTTCATATTTTTACAAGCAAACTAGATTGCAAATTATATGCATCAATTTGCTTGTTTTTATTTTAGGGTACAAAGATAAAGGTTTTTC